>Ga0310695_10000590_pt1 | contig 92763 bp, 59 predicted proteins | sample RumenRJG_04DNA_FD_203882 | JGI IMG/M metagenome (GOLD analysis project Ga0310695, IMG submission 203882) | Bovine rumen microbial communities from Lethbridge, Alberta, Canada - RJG_04 (v2) (version 2) | ecosystem: Host-associated > Mammals > Digestive system > Stomach > Rumen | place: Canada...
TGCTGCACAAATCTAATTGGGCAAAAATGCCGAATGAGGTTGATGCTCAACTTACCTTTGACTTTTGGGAGAAAATGACAAAATGTCAAGGCTGATAATGTTAAAAGATTTTAGTGGACACTAGTGTATGTCATTATATGATTCAACTCTGCATCTACTCAAACTCCGCTATATTATCGGACTTAAAGCGGATTTGAAGCGAAGGAGAAGCGAACCTGCATAGAATTCTGAGAAAAATCTACACAAATATTAGTTTACAGACAAAAAAAGAAAAATGCATTTAACTTTACACTCTACACCAGAAGTGCATTAACGTATTGGTTTCAAAGGATATACAACGGTGTATAGTTACGTTAAACTCTACACCAACTCTACATCCTATACATCTTTTGAGAGAAAAAAAATTTTTCAATCAAAAAAAATATGAATTGAAATTTACAAATAAAAAAATATTTTTATACCTTTGCAAACTGAATCCTCTTAACAAAGAGGACATACATTTCAAACCTAAGTATTAACAATTAAATTTTAATTTCAATGGAAAGCAAAGATCTTTTATCTCAGGGCATTATCGGCTCTGAAACAGTCAATGAGGCTCAAACACAGACCTATGACCAACCATCTACAAAGTCTGAAAAACAGGAAGAAGAGAATGCGAACCTGCTTCCTGCCATCTGTTTTCTTGAGCAGCACTTTCAATTTCGCCACAATGTACTCAGTGGCATAGTTGAGTACAAGAAGAATGGAGCGAACGACATTCAGTTTCAGCCACTTACCAATGCAGCCCTCAACACCTTAATAATAAAAGCTAAGGTGGATATGCCAGAAGAGGCAAACCTGAAGTCGGATATCAAGACCTATCTTGAAAGTGACATGATTCCACTTCACGATCCTGTGAAAGAGTATCTTGACAGCCTCCCTAAATGGGATGGTGTTGACCGCATTGCCGATTTCTGGAAACGCATCCCAAGTCTTTCAGACGAGAAGGTAGAATACCTTCACATCTGGCATCTTTCAACAGTCGTGCATTGGATGGGCAAGGACGAGGAACACAGTAATGAGATGGTGCCTCTATTCATCGGAAATCAGGGATGTGGCAAGAGCACTTTTTGTCTGCATATCCTTCCTCCACAACTTCGACGTTACTATCTTGATCACTTCAATCTCGGAAACAAGTTTGACAAGGAGATGGCACTTAGCAATTCACTTCTCATCTGTCTTGATGAGATTGACCAATATAAGAAAGGTCAAATTGCAGAACTCAAGCAAGCGCTATCAAAAGTGTCTGTGAATAGTCGCAAGATCTATGGTCGTACAATAGACTATCGTCAGCGCTATGCCTCTTTCATAGCCACGACCAACAACCGTCATCCTCTTATGGATAAGACAGGAAGTCGTCGCTATCTCACTATCGGCATTCCTGACGGAGAGATAGTTGACTATAAGTCAGCAATAGAATATGATCAACTCTTTGCTCAACTCAAGTACGAGATTGAAACAGAGCAGAAGCGTTATTGGTTTACCAATGATGAGATTGCTCGCATTCAGGAACTTAACACTCCATTCGAGGCTTCTATTGATCTTGAGCACATGATCAGTAGCTTCTTCCATAAGCCGGAAAATGGTGAGGAATGTGAAGGAGTTACTTCCATGGATATCCGCAAATCCCTCAGTTCTGAGTATCCAGAGGTTTCTGCAAGCCACTTCTCCTCAATAAAGATAGGACTTGCTCTCAAAGAACTAAAGGTCAAAAAAATGCGTTCAAAGCGTGGTATTACCTATTCTCTGATTAAGACTGCTGCCTAAAATGGTGTAGAGATGTAGAGTTGGTGTAGAGTTGATTGCAACTCTACACCGCTATATCTCACTTAAAAACAAGTCTTTATCTTATGTCTGGTGTAGAGTGTAGAGTTAATTCTGTTTTTCCTGTAAAAAATTCTCTACTTTATCGTATATCCGATATTATCCAACCATTTTACAACATCTTTCATTCTTATAGACCAAAGTCCTTTTTCAAGAGCAGTCTGACGATTTCTATCCACCAATTCTTGATAATCTTCAATATTGCTAATGATATTAAGAATAAAAGTATTGATTTGTTCTTTATCATCAGGCAATTCCAATACAGGATTATAACCGCATATATCTATCAGTTCCTTTGGAGCGTGACCAATAATCACCATTCGCGAAAGCATTGCTTCCCAATATCTCTGTGTCAATGTCTCTATACCTTGGGCAATATCAGGATGAGTCATACTTTTAGGCAAACAAACAGTAATCCTTGCATCTCCCATAGCCTCATATAACTCTTCATTAGAATAAATAAACTTGCCATTCACATAGGTACAAACATGATTATCTATTGATAGCTTGCCCAACACTCGCTCATTAGAGCGTCCAAATTCCAATAGATTAATGTATCTATCCTTAAGCAGCTTCCCTTTTTTGTAATTTGATGCATCAACGGCTTCTGGACACCATAGCATTTTTACTTGAGGACATCGTTTTTGCATCTCCTCCATCTCCATACGGGAAGTAAAGATTGCTGTACGAGTCTCATGTCTTTTGAACCACGCCTCCATTTTGTCATAATAGCATGGCCAACAATCCCAGATGAATGGTATCACCTCATGAGTTGCATAATAAGGAAATGTGTCAAATGTAATAGAGACAGGTTCTACAAACATTAGCACCGCTGTCTTTTTGTCTCTGTAAATTCGTGGTATTTCATACAGAAAAACCCAATGATGCAGGATTTTCCATGGAAAATGGCTCTTCCTTGCCTGTAAGCCACAATTAAGCAATCCCTCGAATGCTGGATATTTAAAGTTTAGATGCCCAGGGTGAATATATGGCGGTACTATTTTTAGCAACTTTCCCATATTCACTAATTCAAAAAGCACTCAATTTTACCCCCTTTTTATCTGCAAAATGAATCAACACCACAAGTAAAGATGCCATATGGAACTTCACCATTATTGAAGGTAATCTGAATTTAAGAGGTAAACCGCCAAATGATATAGAATGACATGCCTCTTTTACATCATCAAGTGCCATATAAGTTTTTACATCCTTAATACACGTACTTATTGGCAACTTCGCACCACGAACTGCAATTTCCACACCCCCTAGAACTATAGTACCACTATACATAGAGAAGATATCCTCACCATATAAAACTTTGGCGATAGTACGTAACTTAGCTCTCTCTACCACTCCATCAATCTTTGCCTTAAGCAGATTCTTACTATTTGAAAGCGAATTTTGTAATCCGCCATTTGCCCTCATTATATAGTTGTAAAAGACATTTTCCACAGCACAAACCTTATTTGAATGAAGCAGTACATTCAACACAAAATACTTGTCCTCACTGAGTTTTACCCCCTTAGAAAAAACGAATATTATTCTCCTCAAGCAATGAGCGTCTGAACATAAAACGCCATACAGAGGCAAATTCCTTGTTCTTCCATGGATTATCATTTGTCCAGTTATCAAAATCTTTTCTGTCCAAAACCAATAAACTTAGGGAGACATTCTTCCATTATCGACTCATGAGTAGCATAAGAACATTCTTTTGTCGTGGTATCATACGACCAATTTCCACGATACTCCTCTATGGTTCTATGTCCAAAATATATAGCATCACAATCTTCTGCCTTTGCCTTTTTATATATCGTAGAGAATAATCCTTGATTCAGGAAATCATCCGGATCCATAAAATAGACATACTCCCCTTTTGCAATGTTCAATCCCTCGTTACGAGCCTGAGCAACACCTTGATTTTGAGTTGTTAGAATCGTAACATTAGGCATATTCTCCCATTTTTCACAAACTTCAAGAAGATTATCTATAGAGCCATCGTTCACGATGATAACCTCATAATCGTTAAAGTTTTGCATAAATATGCTATCCATTGCACGTTCAATATATGAAGTGACTAAAATGAACGAATGCTTAACACTTGCTCAATAACAGGTGCCATATCATAATACTTGTATTGTCCAAGACGACCACCAAAGATTACATTTTCTTCATTCTCTGCCAACTTGCGATATTCTTCAGCAAGAGCATTATTTCTGTTATCATTAACAGGATAGTATGGTTCCATACCTTCTTTGTACTCAGTTGAATACTCTTCAGAGACTACGGTCATTGGACAATCATATACTTCCTGACCGAACATCTCAAAGTGCTTATGTTCAATAACACGAGTGTAAGGCACATCATGACTCGTATAATTAACCACAGCATTACCCTGATAGTTAGGAGTATTCTCTATTCGTGTTTTGAATGAAACCGTACGCCAATCAAGTTTTCCTAACTTATAACCAAAATACTCATCAATAGCACCTGTATAGACTAATTTATCCGCATATTTCTTCCAATCCTTATATTCTGAATTAAAGAAATCAACATTAGTCTTACATTCAACGCCATCAAGCAGACCATCAATCAGTTTATTGTACCCACCAATAGGGATTCCCTGATATTTGTCATTGAAATAGTTATTGTCAAATATCATACGAACAGGAAGACGTTTGATGATAAATGCAGGAAGTTCCTTACAATCACGTCCCCACTGTTTCTCTGTATATTCCTTAATCAACTTGTAGAAAATATCCTTACCGACAAGACACAATGCCTGCTCTTCTAGGTTCTGTGGCTCACGACCATTAAGAGTTGCAACAGCCTCAGCCTTCTGCTCATCAATTCTTGCCTGTGCCTCAACAGGAGTATGAACATCAGGCCAAATCCTACAGAATGTGTTCATATTGAAAGGCAAATTATATAATTCTCCCTTATAATTTGCAATTGGACAATTTGTATAGCGATTAAACTCCACTATAGAATTCACAAAATCCCACACCTCCTTATTTGAGGTATGGAAGATATGTGCTCCATACTTGTGGACATTAATCCCTTCAATATTTTCACAATAAACATTACCTCCGAGATGTGAACGCTTATCTATTACAAGACAATTTCGTCCTACCTGCTTTGCTCTATATGCGAACGTAGCTCCAAAAAGGCCAGAACCAACAATTAAATAATCATACATCATAAATTTATTCCATCATTTTTTAGTCCTACAACAACAGCATTATCATACATCTGCTCAAATGATACAGGTTTATGTTTATCATAAATCAAATGTAGAAGCTTTATCTTTAATCTTTGATTCCAATCACAAGGACGCTCAGCACGTTCCCCAACGAAAGAAACAACATATTCTGTTCTTACACGCATTTTGTTATGGAAACAAAATACAGGCAATAAAAATTCTGCAATATACCCAAATCGACGAGAAGCACAAGTGTAAGGAAGGTCTCTCATTATACTTTCACATTTACAAATAATAGAAAAAAGGAAATTACAATACTCATTAAACATATCACGTCGCATAATAAACATATTATACGGATAATCTATGAAATCATAAAGATAGTTTATAACATCCAGTTCATACTCAGGATATATATTTTTTATTACCGATAATAAAATCACCTCATCTTCTTGCAAAACTTCCCTTGCTAGTTTGAACTCCAAATTCCTATCATGAAGGAAAGGCTTTGCCAAAACGACATCACAATTCTCAAAAACAGAATCTATGTTTTCTTCCGTAAACTTAGTTTCGAAATATCTTCGATAATGGGCTAAACCTACATACTCAATATCTCGCATGTTTTTCCATGCCCAATAAGTAGCTGTTAACTCACAATATGATTGATTCTTTACACTAATATTATCTCCAGTATTATCTCCTATCATATTCTCCATCTCATTTTTAAACTTGGATATTGAACGCCCAACATGAATAGGAATATACACATCATCACAATAGACTTTGTCTGGTTTGTGTGATGCAACAAGGATTTTTATTTTTCCCATATTATATTGTATTCAAATTTACACCATCATTTCTCAACGCATTTCTTACATCTTCAGGGACAATAACTTCACGAACTTTTGGACTTTGTAATTTCCTATACATTTTTAATCTCCATTTTATAAGTTCAAAAAAACTATATGTTGTAGGTTTCATGTAGTTGACATCTCCACACATAATATAAGGAACCTCCTTCACTTTCAAATCATGACAAAGAATGAAAACGCCTAAGGTCCATTCACCCATATAACCAATAACTCTTTTTAATCGACTATAAAAATGAGGTTTTATTCTTTTCTCCACCTCAAACAACACAGGAAAAACAAATTCACAATATTCATCATAGATTTTTTTGCTTGCCACAAACATATTAAAGGGTACAAACTTATTATAATTATAAAAATAATCTATAATTTTTTGTTTATATTCCGGATGTATTGTTATCAAGGTATCTAAATATATATAAAAATCCTCTTGAGTAGTTGATGATATCAACCCTGTTTTATTCATATTCATTTCATATCCTATATAGTTCTGAACTGTGACAATATCATAATCTCTCATATATTCTTCAACATCCAGTTCGTCCCAATTAACATCAAAATATCTTCTATAATGACAAATACCTAGATAATCTACCTCTTTGATATTTTTCCATCCCCAATAAATTGCAGTCAATTCATTCCATCCTGTATTTTTCCCACTTATATTTTCACCTTTATTATCATTCACAAATCCTAAATCTAAATCAGGATGAAGTTCTTTACCTACTTGAATTGGAATATATGGACTATTTCTCCTTATATTTTTATCAAATTTATGACAACAAACTAGTAACTGTAATTTGTCTTTCATTTAACAAAATAATTAATTAATAATTTACGAATTATTTTTGCACGCAAAATATATGATAAAACATTATAACAAAGAAACAAATCAAATCTACGATATAGAGATTCATTCAAATCCCGACATTGCTGTCCATAGTTGTTCCTTTCTTCTAAAAACAAACGATAAAGTCCCATAACTTCCCAAAAACCCTTATTATGAATATTTAAATTTCCAAGAAAATCCTCCTTAATATTCTTACGTGGACAACTTGCAGCAGCAAACCCTTTATTTTCTAATAATACAGGCTCAGGCAATAAAAACACATTACATTTTTTATACATCCGAAAGAAAAAATCCACATCTTCATATCTCCTTATATTTTCATTGAACAGACATTCTTTCAATATAGATGTGCGATGAATACAATTACCTGTTCTTGGAGAATAATAACGCAACACATGAGAAGCATAAGGATTTTTAAGTTTCCCCTCCCAAACAAAAGATGTACGGAACATTTCACCATTATTGTTCACGACAAATGATGAAGCAGCCAAAAAAGACTCATTTGAATATTTGCTAATATTGTCAGAAAAATATTTCAATGCTCCTGGCAAAAACTCATCATCAGCATCAAGAAATACAATCCAATCCCCTTTTGCATTTTTTACACCAGTATTTCTAGCCTTTGACGGACCACCATTCTCCTGCTCTATCAGTCGGATACGAGAATCATCTATTCTCTTGACAATCTCAGCACTTCTGTCTGTAGATCCATCATTTACAATAACGACCTCAAAATCATCATAATCTTGAGAAAGAACACTTTTAAGGCTTTTCTCTATTATTTGCTCTTTATTATATAAAGGGATAATAACGCTTATCATTTGATTTTATGAGTGATTTTATGAAATCTTTCCAACCATTTACACATTTTCAACATCAACCAACTTGCAACACCTCCGTCTTTATATATCTGCACAAAAGACTTTCCCATCGGATTAAAGAGGAATAATAGTTGATCTCTTCCCACTGGCATTGTGAGAGGAGCAAACGAAGACTTACAATTAATTATTTGTTTCTTAATCTCTGGAGTTAAAGTTCCTGCAGTCTTGATAACCTTATATATTTTAAGGCATAAATATGGTGAATAACTCTGATCCGGGATGAAATTCATATGAAGAAAATGAACAATGGCAGCATCTGCAAAGTACTGCAAGCTCATTGCAACTTGACTATTATACACATCAGGAAGCAATTTTATCACATTCCCCATCTCATGATCACTCTGCCATAAAGCTGGCTGATCCTGACTGTTTCCTTTCTCAAAGCATGAATATGTCCAGTTCTTATTCCAACGTTTAAACAATTCATGAGCAACATAATTATCCTTAGCATAAATAACACCTCCATTGATGAGATATTCACAATTGGATACATCAGAACCAAAAATTTCCTTTACAGAACCTATCATTCCACCTGCAAACGGATTATCTTTCAAAAAAACATTTGAATCAGGAATACCCGCCACGTCATACTCACAATTATCTATATCTCCAAGAGGTTTACAGATAACCGTATCTGTATCAATATAGAAAAAATCTCCTTTTATTAATTCCCGGATTCTTGTCTTTATCTCACGAGAACGCTCTTTAGGTGTATATTTTTCGGGAACATCAGCCACAACGACATTTGTAATCAATGCCTTCAGTTCTGCATTTGCATTAACACGCTTTGCCGTCGGCTCATCAACTACAACATTGACTGTTACATCAGGCTCATACTGCCTCAACGACCATGCCGATGCCCATAGTTCTTCCAAGAACACATCCCTTTCTGAACTTACCAATACATATACTATCTGTGTCTTCATATTAACTTACCTTGATCTTAGCCAATGCATGTTTTTGCCATCTTTCTGCCCAATATCGAATTTTCAAGCCAATCCTATCCAGAAAAACTGCTAACATATATTCTTTCCCATACCTTTTCTGAACATGAAAACCAACAAAATCATGCAGTTGAGCATAATAATAATATTCTTCCTTAAATGGATTTACACATTCTTCAAACCAAGGTTTCTCATTCTCACAAAAATGAACAATTGTAGGATTTTTACCAGCCTTCACTATTCCTGCCCATTTATTCACAGCAACATACGAGCCTTCCAAAGATCTGGTCCATCTTTCTTGGAAATTATAGCCATAATCTAAATAAACGACTTTCCCCTCCAAAATTTTATTCAAAGCATTTTGGTCTGGTAACATACATTTATCCGAATTGTCCTCAATCCACTTCACCAATACTCTAAATAAATTCTCATGTCTCCAATAATCCAAGTTCATTAAAAGGACACCAGAATTAAAATATGGACTTTGAATTATTAAACTAGTCGCCCATAATATATTATCGCATGATTGAGACACGACACAGCCCAACGCCTTGTTGGAAATATCCACATCAAAAAGTTCGTTCAAGCCTTTTCGAACCATGATATCACAATCAAGATATAAAATGGTATTAACATCAGGAAGCATTTCTGGTAATAAAAACCTATAATACATTGAACGTGGATATCTATGGCTACTATAAATTAAGCCATCAAATCTAGAATCATCAATCTGTATAATATTTATTTTCTGGTCGTAAATCTCTCCCAATTTAGAAAATTTATCCTTGGATTTTTGAGATACCCCCCTCGTTAAGACATGGATTTGACAATTATATTCCTTATTATTTTCAAATATTGAGGTAATACAAACAAGGGCTGGAACAACAAAATTCTCATCTGTACAAAGAGCGATATTTAAAATTTTATCCATTGTACACCTCCCCTCGCCATTCTCTTACCATCTTAGAACCATTAGCAAATGTTTCACACCCAACCATTGGTGAGAAGTGTTTTGAAGTCAATACCATATTAGCATTATAAATAATGCAAAGTGGAACATTACCAATAAATGAAGCCCATCTTGAAAAAGTAGAAGGTGGACCTATTATTAGGTCACATTGTGAAAGAGCATATAAATCCGCAGGAGCTGAATTTAATGGTTTCTCTATTATATCATACTTCCTAAATAAACTATCATGCAATTTTTCATTTGTCGAAAAATAAAAAGATACATTCTTTTCAGGATAAAGATGCACTATTTGTTGCATATATTGGCTATACACATCGTCTTCAAAATAATATTTGCCACCAAACCAAGACTTATAATCACCTCTTCTAAGATGAATACCTACAATAATATGTCCTGAAGACTTTATAGAATTAAATAACTGATCTATAGGATAGGTAATATCTCTATTCGGTTTAAAAATATATTCAATATCTTTCTTTACACCAGGATAGTAAATATTATCATCCCTTAACGACCACCCATCATAAAAACCTATTTTCTTAGATAGTCTCGTTTTATAAAAAAATTGGATAAGCATATTATAGACAAATATTTTCCTTGCTAATTTCCAAATAAATTGAGACTTTCCCCAAAGTGGTATCGAAACAAAAGAACTGTTACGAAAATTATCATAATATTTCAATCCATCTTCTGGAAATAATATGACAACCTTCTTATTTTGTGTTATAGCCCATCCAAGACTATCCAAATATGACCAAAACCTATTACAAGTCTGACCATATTCATCATAAATGATCCGGAAACACATATACTATGTATGAATTTATTCAAATACGTATCTATAAATTTTCGCACTCAAAGACTTTAATACTGAAGCAGAAACAACAATTATCAATATATATGCAATAATCATTATAATATATGGAATTTGGGATAATTGGCTACAGAATATATAATATAAATTAGAGAAAAAAATATGTATTATATACATGAACATACTTAAACCTCCCAATTTCGCCCAAATAGAATACGAAAACAAAATTTGCATGATAGATTTAGGACAAAAACAATTACATACAAAAAAAGGTACTAGAAATACCGCTAAATAATCATAATTCGACTTACAAAACAATAGACAACAAAAACCTATAAAACATAATAAGGAAATAACATTAAATAACAGATTATTCATTAAAACGTTTTTCTTCCATTCCATAATATACGAACATATTATTCCGATCCCCATTTCTGATGCACCCATTATTACGTCATTTGGCAAACCATGTAATTCGAAATTTTTTTTAAAATCACAACCTCCAGTTCCAAGAGTGTATGAAAGGCCAAATAAACATATCAATGGAATTAAAACTGCAATAGCTCTATGTCCATAATTTCGCAAGAGAGCATACAATAATGCACCAGCAATTATCATAACACTTATAAACCAAGTTGGACCATTTACTTTTTCTACATTAGATATTCCCATATTTTGCATGAACAAAAGTTCTGGAATACGAACATAATACTTTGATATAATACCTTCTGCCGAAAAATCATCTAATATAAGATATCTTTTCCGATCAAGAAGAAGCAATAACAAAATTGTTATGAAATAAGGAACGATAAACCTCTTAACACGCGATAATGTATAGTCCAATGTACCTACTTCTAAATGTCTTATATATGATTTGTATAATAGGAAACCTGACAAAATAAAGAAAAACTCAACAGCAAGATATCCCCTATATATAAATGCCCCTAAAGCAGGACAATGAATTAAACAAATAACGCATATGAAAATAAAGCGAAGTGCTTCTATTGAATATATCTTATCTTTCATTTTATTTCTCGTTTACAATTTATATATTATTCTTTATAACTCTTACAGGCATATCTAGAATCAAAAAGTTTTTATCAGAACATAATGATGTAGTTATCATAGACTTTACACCGACAAAACTGTTGTCCGGAATTCTCCTTAAAGATTATAACATCACCCCCTGCATAAACATAACTAACAATCTAATATAAAAACCAATATTTATAAATATTCCATTTACATCGATCTTTGAATGCCTGTCAATAGTCATAACATGTTTCCATTATGAAAACATACAATCGTTACCTATCAAAAAGCCCTTAAGCATTGATGTTTAATTCACTTGAAAAAAGATTTAAATATACAAGAAATCTCAATAATTCCCTTTGTAATGATTTCTAGAAATCTAACCTTCTGAATAGTTATAGGTATAATCTCATCATGTATCATTTGGAATTCTTTTATCCACTTTTTTCCATCAGTAGCACTTATCCCAGAATGATCATATTTTGCTATAATTAAAGGTATATGTTTAAAACTATATCCTGACATATATAATTCCAACCACAACTTTCTATCTGCCATAATAGTATATCCTTCATCAAACATTTTATTTCTCAAAACATTTGTTTGACAAAAAGAGGCCTGATGATTTATTGTATTATTATACAACCATCTAAATGACATTTTATCAGGATATTTTATAATATCTTCATGATCACTATACAAAAATATGGCATCACCATAAAGAACACTTTCTTTCCTTTTTTCTGAGAACACCTTGGCTAATGTATGACTAGAATAGTAAATATCACCACTATTCATACAACTAATATACTCTCCATTACAATGCATAATACCCTTATTCAGGGCATTATAAATACCTTTGTCTGGTTCTGAACACCAATATGAAATATTTGATTTCTTTTTGTTTGCAATTGACTCTATATATTCCTTTGAACCATCATTACTTCCACCATCAATGATAATCCATTCAAAATCTCTGTAAGTCTGCTTCAATACCGAATCGGCAGTTTTTTTCAACCCGCAAAGATTATTATAATTTATGGTAATTATCGACAATTTCATCTACTGGAATTTTATATAGTTCTATAGTTTGGGGGAAATTTCTTTTTGAACAACTATAGTAAAACACTAGTGTCCCGTTAAATCTAATATTCACGATTTGAATTGATCACGTATTCGTAAAATACTGATAATCAGTGGTCGTTTTTCTTATGAAGAGTAATTCAAGAGAATTGCGAATTCAAATCGGTTTACATCAAGAATTATTACAACATCTTGATATTTAGAGTCTTATAAATATCTTCCTAGATTTTAACGGGACACTAGTGATAGTAAAAAAATTATTTTATTTTGAAATTACGAACAAAACTTAATGGTGACAACAAGAATCTTCCCAATAAATATTTTTTTGAATTGAGTAAACCACGAATCTCTTTTTCTAAATAGTCATTCCTATGTTTTAGAATAAACAAATCGTTAAAATATGGACTATATCTATCAATATGATTCAATACCATTTGACGATTAGCTTCTTTAATATTATTAAATAGATCAGTAGAATGACTAACTCCATGTTTTCTATAATAAAGGACAATATTGGGAATTTTATATACCTCATCATCAGCCCCTAATAAAGAAAGCCAAAAATCCCAATCCTCATTTCCAAATTTCATATTTGGGTTATATCCAATGGTCTTATCATAATCCAATCTTCTATATACAGCAGTACAAAAAATAGAGTTTTCCCACAATTCTGTATCATAGTTATATTCCGGAAGTTCCCAAACACCAGTTCTACCATCAAAATATTCAGCTTCCCCATATACAACCTTACATCTTGGATGGTTTTGCAAATAATCTATTGCTTTCTCAGCATAAAAAGGAGCTATCAAATCATCTGCATCCAAAGGTAAAATGTATTTACCTAAAGATGCAGCAATAGCAGTATTACGAGCTATTGCGGGGCCTTCGTTCTTCTTATCAATATATTTATATCGAGGATCTTTTTCTGCATATTCCTTTAGAATTTCTAAAGAATTATCAGTTGATCCATCGTTTACAATAATACACTCCCAGTCTTCAATTGTTTGTTTCTGTAAACAATCTAAGGTTTCACGTATATATTTTGCTCCATTATAACATGGAACGACTATTGATATTCGTGGTTGCATAAAAAAATCTCAATTAGATTTATTGTTATCAGTTTTAGATTATTTATAAAAATCTACATATACACATTAATTAAATGAGTTTTTCTCTAAAGAAAAGATACTCCTTTGCCTTATTCCGAATCTTATCAGGCATAAAAAATAAAGCAAAAAGAACGAATGCATACCAGACATCCGCTTTCTTAATTAGCTGTATCTTTATCATTCTAAACCTCTCCCTTTGTTCAACAGTAACATTAAACTGTTGAAAGATTAGTATCATTTGAGCAATTCGAGCTATTTCACGTCGCTTATACTGACCACCGACATAACTAATGAGATATTCGAGAATAACAGGATAATTAGCTCTTACTTTTTTCTGATTCTGTATTATGCTATTTTCCCTTATATTGTAATAATAAGTATTTTTTCTACATATAGCGACAGAAGTAACATACTTGGATAATAGAAACGACCACATCTCATCTTCATTCAGTGCACCTTCTTCAAAGAACAATTCATTATCTAAAACTATATCTCGTCTTATTAATTTGTTCCATGCTGTGACAACCAATATTTCCTGTCTTAATAACATTAGATTAACCCAATCGCGATTAGGACTATAGTCAGGAACATTTTGTTTATTCTCTATACTTAACCATTTAGCATAATTCTTATCATTTGATAGTACACCACCTTGAACTAATTCCACATCAGAATGTCCATCAACCAACTTTATCATGAGCTCTATACACTCAGGAATAATCCAATCATCACTATCAAGAAAATATAGCCATTCCCCTTTAGCCTCTCTTATTCCCGTATTTCTTGCTCCTGATAATCCTCGATTTTTCTGATGTATTGCTCTTATACGTTTATCTTTTTGTTTCCATTTATCGCACATCTGGGGACATCTGTCAGGAGATCCATCATCTACAAGGATTATCTCCAAATCCTTATATGTCTGATCAATTACAGATTGGACACATTTATCAAGATAAATCTCTACTTTATAAACAGGAATAATTACCGACACCATATACTTTATTCTGATTTTCCACCTATAATACGATCAACCATACTCAAAATATAATAAATGAAAAAACGAATTTTTCTATAAAGATTTAAAGAATGCGATGTTGAAAGAAGATGTACTTTCTTTACTCCTGTAAGCCAAGTTTTAAAATACTGACTATTTTTTCCGTATGAATTATCAATAATATAAACCTCCTTGTCAAGCAATATTGACAAAATAGCTCCATGAAGCCTATTAGATATCACTTTATTATATTGAGATATCAATTCTACACCAACTTTCACCCGATTGGGCAAATAAATATTTACAGCATAGTCATCAGCTTCTTTCCACTTTTTCTGCTCTATCAATCCATATAGATTCGTTAGTTGCGAATCCTCTTCACCATATAATGGCCAATCATTTATATCATAATCCTTGGATATATGATCAATTATATGTGTATCCGTTTTTTCTTTATCAATTCGTTTAAATAGCAAATCTTTGTTTAATGTAGGTTTTGTGTATAGTTTCAGTTCTTCGACATTAATACAAAACGCCATATCAGGTACGAGTCTAATATCATTACCGAATCCATAAGCTTTCAAAAAACGATAACTGTATTTGTCTCTAGCACATATTGTGAGTTTTTTATGCTTTCTAAATATATTTGCATCACTTCTCGCATTTCTCGCTCCTTCGTAGTATATTGTCTGAGGAAGAATTATAATTCTATTATTAGGATAACACTGAACTACATTTCTCCTCAAAACATTATGCGGTTCATACAAATCCCCCCAATTACCTCCCCCCATCATTAGGATTACAATATCATCAGATAATTTAGGATATTGAAATGTCTGATATGAAGATCTTAACAAACACTTATGAGATACATTCTTCAATAATTCTTCCGTTCCCTTCCATATTAATGTATCACCAATATTAGCATAATATGGTAAATCTATGAAAATAAAATCATTAGATATGATATTAGTTAAAAAAGGAATATACGAAAATTCATTCATTTTTATTTTTCCAAAATAAAAAAATCTTATCTAATAAAGCAACACGTCTTGGATGCCTAATTTTCTGATTAACATAATATTTTTTTATGCTACTATACTCTTTATTTGACTCATACAATTTAGTAGACATAAACTGCTTCATTTCCTCAGACAACCATTCCGTACCATCATTACAAACTCGATTTCTTAATTGTGCATAAGTTGGAGATTCCATTTTTGGAATATCGCCTAATACTATATAAGAATGTCCATTATAACAATGGTGCTCCATACAATTTGAACCAATTGCTTGAAAGTTTATTGGTTTATTAATATCTTTAAAAATATTCTGTGAAACATATGATCTATAGCACTGAGTCATTTCACCTGATAACAAATTAAGATAAAAAGACCAATCACCAGCGTAACAAAACTCCGTCCTTTTCTCTTCAAATATTTTCAATTTATAATCAAACAATGCAGAATCAAATACACCCCAAGTTTTTATATATTCTTGTCTTGACAAATTCGTTAATATAGGCAATTTATCTTTGTCTTTTTCATCTCTAGCTATTGTTACGTGATTCCATGCTCCTAACTCATCAAATGCTTTTTGTTTCATATCGTCAATAAACGGAATGGCATCATCAGAAGGTGTTAATTCTAATGTAAAAGAGCAACCTGCATCACGAACTTTTTTTATATTACTAAAAAAAACATCAAAAAGACCTTTTTTCTTTAACTCAATATAGTGGTAAGAGAATTTAAAAAACAAATGTTTAGTTAATTCAGGAGGAAAATGCGATATCTCATCAAAACGTTTTGTTAGAGTTCCATTTGTTACAATCATACAAAAATGACCTTCACAAAGAAGCTCTTTAACATAATCTATAACCTCCTTTGCAAGTAAAGTCTCTCCACCTGCACAAAAATTAATCAAACAAGTTCCACCAAGTCTTTCTTTTGATAACGCTTTTCTTACATATTCTGCTGAATACTTAAATTTGGGCAATGGCCCCTCAAATAAACGATGTAGAGTTATATAACAATATGGGCAACGTAGTGTACATGTAGTTACAGGTACATAACAATCTATATATCTTTTTATCTTCTCCATAACATTTTTTATATTATTTGAGCGCTAATGCATTCTTTGTTATGTAAAATAATTCCGAATTCCTTTCTCCAAGCATTATATTCCTGCTTGTCTTTAGAATCAATATATTTAACCTCAAAAGATAACAAATCAAACGCTATGTCATAATTTATGTGAGCTTCAGCAAAATTCTTTCTACCTATAGCGATATGAATTTTATATTTTCCACGCGGTAATCCATGTTGGAATACGGAAAGGCGCACTTTAAAAGTGTCTTTATTCTGAGGAATAGGAATAACATCACTCACAATGTTCAAAATTTTCACATCACTACTATCAGTTATTACAACAGAATATTGACAATCTTTCTTTTTATTTGTATTACGTTTCATCAACAATTCTATCTCTAATGGTTCATCTGTTGCAATGGCTTCTGGGGTTGCATTTAACATTGATACTTCAAGCATCTCTATATCATGCAAAACGTCACACTCTGCTAATGTTCTATTCTTTTTACCAACAGTTGTATGAGCCACTACTTCATTTATATTCGTCATTAAATAGTGTCCAACAGCCTGTTCTGAAGTACCAATGAAATCTATCATTCCATTTTTTAACACGACGCCACTCTTACAGAGATTTCCCACAGCAGCCATATTATGACTTACGAACAACACCGTTCTACCACCATGAGAAGAAACCTCTTGCATTTTACCAATGGCTTTCTTCTGAAACTCTGCATCACCGACTGCAAGAACTTCATCAACAACAAGAATCTCTGGCTCGAGGAAGGCTGCTACTGCAAAACCAAGACGAACGGTCATACCTGATGAGAAACGCTTCACAGGAGTATCAAGATAGCGCTCAATACCTGCAAAGTCAACGATTTCGTCAAGTTTTGAGGTAATCTCATGTCGTGTCATCCCCATGATGGAACCATTCATATAGATGTTCTGACGGGCGGTCATCTCAGGATGGAAGCCTGTACCAACCTCAAGGAGTGAAGCAATACGACCACGATAACGAATATGACCAACCGATGGTGCCGTGATATGACTAAGAAGCTTGAGCAAGGTACTTTTACCAGCTCCATTCTTACCAATGATACCTACAACATCCCCCTGTTCGACCTTGAAAGAAATATCCTTCAAAGCCCAAACATAGTCAGAAGTTCCTTTCTTGCTTCGATCATTGACCTCGCCTATCTTCAAATACGGATCTTCTTTACGAAGGATTGCAGTTTGCCACCAACGATTAAGATCATGCTGAAGTGAACCAGTACCAACAAGACCTAAACGATACTGCTTGCCTACACCATCAAATTCTATTGCTATATTCTTATCTAACATATTATCTTCATTTTCCTACAGATTTCTCTGATGAACACAGAAAAAAATGGATTAACTACATTTATTGATTATTATTTTTCACGAATTTCACAGATTGACACTATTCTAATTGTAAACAGAGATTATAATATTTTGCGATATATGCTGAAGCTATATCATCAGTATTAAAATTCACTAAATTTCCGATATGCTTACCAGAAATCCTCATATAAGTCAAAACTGTTTATGAAATACCTTTTTCATTTCCTCTACAGACTTTAGTTCCACGATAACGCAGTCTTCGACCAACAAATCAATACGATAATCAACAGGCAGGACATGCCCATCAGAAACGACTTAAAAAGGAACTTGCGATTCTACTTTTAGTCCTTCCTTTCTCAATTGATAACATAAAGCAGACTCATATATAGATTCCAACAATCCTGGTCCCAATTCATTATACACCTTGAATATTACACCACGAATATGATAGGTTATATCATTGATTGTCATAAATAATATCTGTGATGATCCGCGAGATCTGTGGGAAACTTTTACACTGTATCCATAAAGCGCTGCTCTGTGCGGTTAAAAAGAATAACTGCAAAAAACATAACTACACAAAGAGTGATGAGACTATAACCAATTGAGATGATATCAAATGTTCCAGCTCCTACAAAGGCATACTTGAATGCCTCAAAAATTGGAGTCAGTGGGTTTGCATTGAGGAATACGTGATACTGTGCAGGGGCAAAACTCAAAGGATAGATGACTGGTGTCGCATACATTAAAAGCTGTACTCCGAAAGCAATGAGCATATTAAGATCACGATACTTAGTTGTAAGTGACGTAATGATAAGTCCCCATGACATTGCATGCATACCTACCATAAATACGAGGAAGATAGGCAACAATACGGTTACAACAGTTCCAAAAACGTAGCCATAGTCATTGACAAATCCTAATGAAGGAGAATAATCCTTGACCAAGAGATAGTATATATATACAGCCAAGAACATTCCAACTTGTATCGCAAATCTAATTAGGTTAGAAGTTACAGAACTCAAAGGCACGACAAGTCGTGGGAAATAAACCTTTCCAAATACGCTCTGATTAGCAGCAAAGACGTTACTACACGCAGTAAAACAACTACTGAAATAAGTCCATAGACACACGCCACACAGATAAAACAAAGGCTGTGGCACACCATCAGTAGATATACCAGCCAATCCCCCAAACACGAACATATACATAATTGTAGTCAGCATTGGCTGAATAAGATACCATAACGGTCCCATTATGGTCTGCTTATACTGAGTAATGAGATCGCGCTTTACGTTCATGTAGTAAAGATCACGATAACGCCAAAGACCTTTTAGGTCAACATCAAGCCATTTCTTCTTCGGCTCAATGTGAGATATTACTTCATTTGGATTCATTAATATTTTAATTTTGTTTTCTTTAGTATTTTTCGACGTTTCTTCAAATAATTAAAATAAAACTAACAATGTAATTCTGCGATATATGAGTATGTTTTTTATTAACGAAGAAGTTTATCTTCTGAACTAACCTTTGAGACGCAGTTATAAAGCCTTCGTCTCAAACAGTACTAACTATCTGAGAATTAATCATTTGCAAACAGCAAAGATCAAACTTAGGAAAAATCCGATATAGTCTGACAGTTTTTATTTTTTGCAAAGATAGTGAAAAAAAGCGAAACTAAAAAAGGATTTTACGATTTTTTCTCAAATTTGGTAGAAAAGATAACAAATCGCATAATAAACATATAATAGGTACACTACGCGCACAAGGAAATACCTCGCATTATGATCTCCAACCATTCACTACTTCAACCACATACTCCACTTGCTCTTGCGTCATGCAAGGACTCATGGGCAGACTAAGTTCTTCGTCCGCAATACGCTCAGTAATTGGAAGCGACAACTGCGGTGTATTCCATGCAGCCTTGGCATAGCATTCCTGCCTATGTGGAGCAATTGGATAATGGCACATAGTTCCAATTCCATGTTCCGTTAGATAATCACGAAGTCGGTTTCGATTATCAATTCCAGACGCCATAACAGGAAAAATATGATACACATTTTCGATATCCAGAAGGCGTTTAGGAAGCGTTATCAGCGGATGTTGTATATGATTATAGTAGTATGCCGCAACTTTCTGGCGCAATCTAATATCCTCATCAAGATGACGTAACTTGACATCAAGAATTGCAGCCTGAAGTTCATCAAGCCGAGAATTGCGTCCCTCATATTTAAACACGTACTTCTTCTGTGAACCATAGTTAGCCAAGGCACGGATCGTCTCAGCAAGAATAGGATCATTAGTAGTCACTGCACCACCATCACCGAGAGCCCCAAGATTCTTTCCTGGATAGAAAGAATGTCCTGCAACATCACCAAGACTTCCTGTTTTTCTTCCATCCCAACATCTACAACCATGACTTTGAGCACAATCCTCTATCAGTTTCAGTTCATATTTCTTACATATCTCTCCTATTTTTTCTGTATATGCAATACGACCATAGAGATGAACAATTGCTATTACTTTTGTCTTGGGAGTAATTGCTGCCTCAATAAGTTCATCATCTATCTCCAATGTATCAGGATTTGGTTCAACAAGCACAGGAACAAGACCATTCTCAGTAATAGAGAGAATGGTGGCTATGTATGTATTTGCAGGTACGATTACCTCATCACCAGGATTAAGGGCTCCAAGTTCCATATAGGCACGGAAGACAAGGATGAGAGCATCAAGTCCGTTGGCACAACCAATACAATACTTCGTTCCAATATACTCCGCATAATGCTGTTCAAAGATAGCATTCTCCTTGCCCTGAAGATACCAACCTGAATCCACGACACGAAGCACCGCCTCATGCAACTCTAATTTATATTTCGCAGATATGTCACGAAGAGAAAGAAAAGAAACTATCATTTATGATTTTCTATTTACCATTTACAATTACTATCTTACTATCACTTTCGCATTATTCTTCCCAGACCTCACAGCATAAATACCAGAAGGAAGATTAGAAGTAAGCGCTATTAGATTCCTACCCTTCGCAATAACTTTACCATCAAGCGTGAGAACGGTACAGATTGTATTCTCTGAAGTAAAATCAGTAATCTCTGCAATAGATGTAAGAGCAGCCTCATCGGAGGTTACAGCCACATAAAACTTACGCTGAAACTTTGCCCCATCAGCATCAGAAACTTCAATCGAAACATTGTTAAGTGTATTGTCCTTGATTGCAGTAACAATAAGTTGAGAACCTTCAAGTTCAGCCTTTATTCCACCACCAGAAACAGTTCCTACAGAATAAACAGGAGCATTAGTATAACCAGCAAAAAGAGACTTCATATCAAATGTCATCCTTGAACCATTTGTTATCTGCGCATGAGGATTTGCAAGGTAATCAAGATAGTTATCTAATACAGTATATGTATCACTTTCAACAGGAATAGAGTTTGGATCAGAATATCCAGTAATACTTTCCCACCATTGTGGAAGTCCATTATTATCAGAATCATAATCATCACTCAAAACTATCTCTGGATATATTTCAAGTCCCCCACAATCATTTTCAGAGTCAATCTGTCCATTGAGTTTTGATTTACTACCGACATAGGTAAAAGTGCGATTGAGAGTTTCGTTTATGATACGCTGATCATGCTCATCCAGACAAGGTTGATTGGCACCATTGTCTGAGAGAACTTTTTTATAAGCATCCTCTGCTTTGTCGATAGTTGCAAACGATTCAAAAAAAGGCTTAGTAGCAAAAAGATCCCATGTTACTGGAGTTGTACGCGATGACTTTATCTCTGAATCGTAAGTATCACCCTTATTATCCATAGTAAGAGTGCCATCAATATTATCACGCACATTACCAGACACATACGCAGACTGTGTTCCCTTCAAATCGCCTTCAATTTCAAGAGTAAAGATTTGCGAACGATCAGTTGCAGAACCACACTTATAATAGTTGTTTACAAAGTTCACCTCCATAGCACCACCATCAGTAGCACGATGTCCCCAGTTATATACCACATTATTAAATATATCAAGTCTGCCAGCGTATGCACCAGAAGCATCAGTACCACCACCCATAGACCAGTTACGACCATAGCAGTTAGCAAGTAGGTTATGAGAGAACGTTCCTATATCGCCACCAATAGTAGCAGCATAGCCGTGATTTGTACCAGCAGCATAGTTTCTATGCCCAGCAATACCGAGAGCCTCAGAAATCATTGAGTTTGAGAAGGTGATATTCTTTCCTCCACGAGTAGAGAAAGTCTCGTCGGTTCCCCATGCAAGACTAACATGATCCATAATGGAATTATTGCCAGTCATACCTATAGCATTACCAGTATCATCAGGAGTACCAAGACCACGACGTGCACGCAGGAAACGGCATACATTATCATTTCCCAATGCAATATCAGAATGAATAACACAGATACCCTTACCCGGAGCAGTCTGTGCAGCGATAGTCACATTATCATCAACACGACAGGTCTTATAGTGCATATCAATGATACCCGAAACCTTGAACATCACAGTACGAGGACCTCTACCATTCGTAAGTGCCCAACGCAAAGAGCCTTCACTACCATCATCTTTTAAGTTGGTGACATACACGACCTTACCACCTCGACCACCATGTGCATAACGACCATATCCCTCAGCACCAAGGAAAGCAAGGACTGCGGTCTGGAATGCCCATACAGTTCCCTTTACTACCCTACCATCAGCATCCACACAATCTACACGCCAATAGTATTTATTATTGCTGTATTCACCATTGAGTGTAAATGACTCAGCCCCAGTAATAACCTCTGTAGGATTTGTGGCAGATTCCACCTCATCTCTTGAAGCACCAATATAAAGATTATACTTGATAGCCTTACCATCTGCAGGAGAAGTCCACGAGAGATTCACCTTACCATTCTGAGCAATAACATGCATATCTCCATTAGCAGGTACAGGATCAGTTGCACGAACGTTATTGTCTGCCACATCTCCCTCATCGGTCATCTTTGAAAAATCGAGAGTACCATTGGCATTCCAACGGCAAGCCCCAGAAATTAGAGTTGCATTAGCATTAAGTGCTGATACAGTTGCTGAAAGATCCGAAACGAAGTTGTTATTCTCTTCTTTGTCAAGACCTTCACTCCATGTATTCGCACCAAAATCCTTGGTAGTATTACCACTATACCAGTTGTTGCGAATAACGGCATTGGCATACATATAATAAACCACACCTGCTTTTACATCATCCTTGGTGTAGGTCATATTACAATCCGTAAGACAATTCTCAATCAATACATCATTGACAAAACCTGCTTGATTCGTAGCAGCCATACCGCAAATACCACCACAACAGTTCTTTGCCGTAATAGTGACATTGGCATAGCAATTCTGAATACGTGTAGTTCGGAAAGTTCGACCACAAATAGCCCCAGAAGTGGAAGCCCACGAATCCATACGAGAATTTGTCACCTGACAATTTATAATCTTGGAATCATATACTGCAGCGGCAATGAACCCGAGATTACTTCCTGAATATATATAGGAATCGGTAATGGTAAGGTTCTTTACTGTAGCACAATCAAGTGCCTTGAACATAGTAAAGGCATTTCCCCAGTCCACATAATATAGTCCAGATATAGTATGTCCATCTCCATCAAATACTCCCTGAAAGGCAGTATAATTTTCTGGATCCTTATACTCGCCCATTGTTGGTGATATAGGAAAAGCATCTCCTTTCTTTAGTACATCAATGGCAGTAGAAAGTACCGCATCATTAAACGACAAGTCTGCAATAAGCTTAAAATACTTTCCACGCGAATAATTAGCAGTAGCATTTACAGACTGCGCCATAAAAGCAAACTGCTCGCAGGTAGCAATCAAATAAGGATTATTCCTTGAACCATCACCACCTGCATATGATGTTGCAATAGTCTTGCCATCCCATGCTGCAAAGAGCTGAAGAGAAGAAAGACCAAGAAGAACAGTAACAAAATAAGTTTTCATAGGACAAAGGAATCAAGAATTAATATTACTTGCAGTACTTTTAGGTGCCAATATCTGTGCCATTATCGTTCCAGATATTGAATGCCATGCACAACTAACAGCACATGGAATTACTGCAAGCGGACAACTTACAATAAAGAACTCAGATGCAAGAACCGTAGCAAGACCTGCATTCTGCATTCCCACCTCAATAGATATAGTACGATTCTTGGCCGAAGAAAAATGGAACATCTTACCAACACAATAGCCAAGAATATACCCTAATGTGTTGTGACAGAAAACCACAGCCAATACACTAAGGAAGAACATAAGCCCCTCCATGAGCAGCTTGTCGTGAACGGCAGATACCACTCCACCTACGATACAGGCAAGTCCAAGCACGCTAAATACTGGCATAACCGACTGCGCCTTACGGAAGTTCTCGTTCTTACCCATGAACAGATTACAGAAGAAACCAATGGTTACAGGCAAAAGTGTAACAAGAAGTATATTCTGGAACATTCCCCAAGCATCAACCTCAACCTTCTCTCCTGCAAGCCAAAGCACAAGTAATGGAGTTACTACAGGGGCAAGGAGAGTACTTGCCGTGGTCATTCCGACAGAAAATGCGACATCTCCCTTACATAGATACGACATTATATTGCTTGATACACCTCCAGGACAACATCCCACAAGAATTATGCCCACAATAATTGGCTTCGGAATCTCAATACCAATATAACCAACCCCAACAGTCAACGACCATGCAATAAGAGGCATGAGCGAGAATTGGGCACATGTACCAATAAGAATATCAAATGGACGTAATGCCAAGATTCGCATATCATCAAGAGTAAGAGTAAGTCCCATGGTGAGCATAATGAATCCTAGTATCAACGACTGAATATTGCCATGCACCCATGAGAAAAGTACTGGACAGAAGAATGTGACCATCGCAATAGCTATAATGAAATAGCTGGTGTAGGTAGAGAGAATGCGGGAAAGAAGAAGTAAGAGTTTCATTTTATAAATTTTAGAATTAAAAATGAAAATAATGTTTTTATTGTAAACTTACTATATCTACGAAGCCAAGCACTTTTTCCACGGTTATTTCCTTCGCCTCGGCTTCTGAGAGTTGGCGAGACCAAGGGGCACGATGGGAGGTGTCAATGGCAGCAGACTTACTGCTGCCAACAGAGCCGCTGGAAGTGTGGTTGTTATATTCGGCATAGCGGATACAGTCGTGAGGTTTATTCCAGTCTTGCCAACCTTCGGGACAGATACCAGTGGCAGGGAAAGCACAGTTCATGAAGACAGTATAGGCATAATCACGCCACGGACGACCAAGGTACACCTTATTTATATTAGGGGCAAGGGTGATGGTGCATTTGTTGAAGACATAGCCATACTTCACGTTCTTCGGAGTGGAAGCAGCGGTGATGTATGAGTTTGCCTTACAATGAATGGTACAGCACTCGAACCATGCCGTGGAAGGTCCGAAGATGAAATCGGTGGTACCCTCTATGTAGCAGTCGGCAAAGAAGAGATGCGTATTGGCAGCCCCAGTATATACCGTATCCTGATGCCCAAGGAAACGACAATTGAAGAACTGGAGACGGTCGCCCTCGGTATGAAGCGCAACAGCCTGTCCAAGTCGAGCGGAGTTGTTCTCTATGGTGATGTTGGAGAGCGTGATGTCAGAGCCTTCAATCTTTAGGGTGTAAGTGCGGAAAGTTCCGATAGGCATCAGCTTACCAGGGATGATGTCAGGAGAGGTGATATTGGCATGATCATCGTAAGTGATTATGGTATTGTACTTATCCTCACCGCATATTTCTATATTAGTAAGCCATGAAGGGATAACGAGTTTCTCTTTGTAAACGCCTTTCTTGACATAGATAACCTTATGGTACTCCATAAAGGCACGACACACCTCTATTGCTTCATTGACAGTACGAAACTCTCCCGTACCATCACGAGCCACAACAATCGTATCTGGAGAGTCATAGGACTTTGCCATGCCTCCCAGAGATATGAATAATGAAAGACAAAGAATAAAAAGTGTGCGCAGCATTATAAATTATAAAATTAAAAATGAAAAGTGAAAAATACAAGATGTACTTTTTCATCCCAATGTCATGAGCCCAAAATACCAACTTGTATTTTTCATTTTTTAGTATTCATTTTTTAGTATTCCCTAATAACCGTAGTGAGATCTGGAACCTTCTTGAGGGCATCAATGATTTCCGTTAACTCCTCACGATCGTGAACACGAATCTCAATGCGACCTTCAAATATTCCTTTGTCAGAAGAAATAGATAGCTTATGGATGTTGATGTCCATCTGATCCGCAATAACAAGTGCCACATCACGAGCTATTCCCTTACGGTCTATACCACGAATAACAATAACTGCATCGAATAGCAGATCATCACTATCACTGTGCATATTCCATCGAACAGCAAGTATGCGATGCGGATAGGTTGTACGGAGTCTATTTACCACCTGACACGAACGCTGATGAAGTTCGATATGATCATTACCATCAATATATCCTATTACATCATCACCAGGAATTGGATGACAACAATCATGAGAGAATACATACTTGTTGATATTGTCTTCTGATATGACACATGCACGATCTTTGTCAAAGCCGTCCTGCACAATAAGGAACTCGTCAGAGTCTTCATTATCCTTTTTGGATTTAAGGAATGGAACGAAGCGACGCCAACGACTCTTCTTATTCTTCTTGACCATGCCAAGGATATGGTCTAGGTCTTTCTCAGAAAGCGTTATAGTGCCATTGCCGATATCAAGCAAAAGATGTTCCTGCTTCTCCATGCCGTGAGCCTCACAAAGAGAACGTATTGTAGCAGTAGTAATATTGAGATCATTGGCTTTCAACCATTCACGCAACATCTCAAGTCCCTTCTGCTGAGTATCACGATTGGCACGACGTAGCTGTGTCAATATCTTGTTACGAGCTTTGGCTGTAGTAACAAACGATACCCACTCTGGCTGTACATGCTGGGAGTTTGAAGTTATGATTTCAACCTGATCTCCACCCTGAAGTACATGACTCAGAGGCACAAGTTTATGATTCACCTTTGCACCTATGCAATGTGATCCAAGGAAAGTATGTATGTGGAATGCGAAATCAAGGGCTGTGGCTCCTGATGGAAGAGTGACAATCTCACCCTTTGGCGAGAATACAAAAATCTCAGATGCAAAGAGATTGAGTTTGATAGCATCAAGGAAATCCATTGCATCAGGCTGTGGATCATCAAGAATCTCCTTGATAGTACAGAGCCAGTCATTTAGCTCACCTTCATTATTCGGCTCATCCGTACCTTCCTTATATTTCCAATGTGCCGCAAAACCCTGTTCTGCAATTTCATCCATGCGCTGTGAACGTATCTGCGTCTCAATCCATCGTCCCTGATTACTCATAAGGGTAACATGGAGAGCCTGATAGCCATTAGCCTTAGGATGAGAAAGCCAGTCACGCAAACGATCTGGGTGCGACTTATACAACTTGGTTATAGCCACATAGATACGGAAACATTCATTTACTTCTTCCTCTGGCGTAGGAGGAGTAAATATGATACGCACGGCAAGGATGTCGTATATTTCATCGAAAGAGACATGCTTGTTTCGCATCTTGTTCCAGATAGAATAAGGCGACTTGACACGCATCTTGATTTCATACTTACACCCCATGTCATCAAGAGCCTTACGTATAGGGGTGGTGAATTGTGCAAAAAGCTCATCACGCTGTTCATGCGTATGAGTCAGTTTTTTGCAGATATTCTCGTATGAATCAGGATGCTCGTAACGAAAGGCGAGATCTTCAAGTTCTGTCTTTATCTTATTGAGACCAAGACGGTTAGCTAACGGAGCATAAAGATATAACGTCTCACCAGCAACCTTCGTCTTCTTTCCTTCGGTAAGATTATCAAGCGTACGCATATTCTGGAGACGGTCGCATATCTTTATCAGGATAACACGGATGTCATCCGACATTGTAAGGAGGAGTTTCTTGAAATTCTCCGCCTGTTCAGAAGCCTTATCTCCAAAGATACCACCTGATATCTTGGTAAGACCATCAACAATCTGCGCTATCTTTGAACCAAAGATATTTTCGATATCTTCTACCGTATAGTCGGTATTCTCAATAATGTCATGAAGAATGGCTGCACAAATGGATGTAGAACCAAGTCCCATCTCACGTGAGACAATAAGTGCCACCTCCATAGGATGAATAATATACGGTTCACCATTCGGACGACTCACACCCTCATGAGCACGACATGCAAAATTGTATGCCTTCTGAATCACATCCACCTTCTTGCGATGAGGACTGGCAAGGTAAGATGCAATAAGCTCCTGATATAATTGTTCAGCTTGTTTTTCTTGCATAATAGATGGGGTTAGGATTTAGAATTTAGGAGTTAAAAGTGAAGAGTGAAGAATTTAAGCTTGCTTTCATTGCAATAATTCTTTTAATAGCTTTTTCGCTATAATATCATTTTAAATTCTTCACTCTTCGTTTTTCACTCTCAAGCGAAACCTGGAATTGAGTTATCTAACCCTAATTTTCTTTCCTGCACGGATAGAAGAGCCAGATATCTTATTCAGTTTCTTGAGTTTAGCTACGGTTGTATTATTTCTCTTGGCAATCTCTGAGAGAGTATCACCATTTTTGATTGTTACGTTTCTTCCACCGCCTCCACGAGCACGTCTTGACTTAGCCTTACGACTTGCACGTGCACTATGACGTGCCGCACGACGATCAACTGATGGTGCGCGATAGATAGGTGCGTCATCATTGACAGCAACCTCCGCACGCTTCATAAGCTGATCAACATTGTATGCATAGACAGAATCTTCCTTCTCTATGAACGCATTAACGTATTCCACAGGCAGACGAAGGTCGGTTGGCTCGCTATAGCCTGTGACAACGTCACGACGATACTGCGGATTGAGAGAGCGAAGCTGCTCCATACTGATACCAATGACATTGGTAAGCTGCTCAAAGTGAACATCACGATAGAGCATTACCGTATCAGTCTGAACCGGGAGCTTTGTGAGCATCGGACAGATGTTGTGCTCGCAGTAATAGTTCATGATATAGTTGGCAGCAATGAATGCAGGCACATAACCACGAGTCTCATTAGGAAGATATGGATAGATCTGCCAATAGTCACGAACACCACCTGCACGACGGATAGCCTTATTGATGTTCTCAGGACCATAGTTATAGGCTGCAATTACAAGATTCCAGTCTCCAAATATCTTATAGAGATCTGAGAGATAATGAGCTGCTGCATAAGATGACTTTACAGGATCACGACGCTCATCAATCATAGTCGTAACACGAAGACCATAGCGCTTACCTGTTGCCACCATGAACTGCCAGAGTCCAGTAGCACCAACACGAGATACTGCATTAGGATTGAGAGCAGACTCAATAACAGGCAGATACTTGAGTTCGAGAGGAATACCATAAACCTCAAGTGCCTGCTCGAAGATTGGCATATAGAAATTGCTTGCGCCAAGCATATAACCAACAGAACGACGCAGACGGGTTGAGTAACGCTCAATGAACTTCTGCACTACATCATTCCAAGGCATCTCCATTGCTGTTGGAAGACGCTTCAGACGATCCTTATATACCTCTATATCATAGACAGGATTCACATCACGCATGTGGCATGATGTATCAGCCATGAGATATGTCTTTGCATTATATTGCTGAACAAGGGAATCGAGTTCAAGAAGCATTCCCTCAGGAACTTCGATTATTTCCTCATCACCATTATCCTTATCGATGACAATCTCTTCATCATCGTAGTTATTTGTTTCAGTTGTAGTTGTAGTTACATTCACATCCTGTGCAAACAGGGAAGTGAAACTGCCGAAAAATATGGCAAGCGATAGTATAGTATTTTTTTTGTTCATCATATTCAATAGTTAAGCGTTGGTCAAAAAAGCCAAGACCGGATAGCAATCAGAAGGTGAGAGCGGCATTGATACCAATACCAGTCGTAGGAAAAGGATTAATATTACCTTTTATCCTTGACTCAGTTTTTGTAGTTCCCACAAAACCTGGCTCCACATGCAATGAAAGATCATCCGAAATGTCAAACTGTGATAGCGAGGCATCTACATAAGCATCAATGATACTTAGACCATAGACACCTAACATACAGAAGAAACTCAGGTCACGCCAACGACGGAAACGATCCTTACGCGACTTGAACCTTGTCTTAAACTGCTCTATGTTACTATCATCTATCTGGAGTCCAAGATGCAGAAAACTCTCATAGCTCTTGGTATTCGGATCATCATCCATAATATCAATATAAGCCTGAGAATAATCGCTGTACATCTGATTGTTCCAACGCATGGCATAGGCACAACCGACAAATCCACCATAAAATATTGGTAGCTTCCAATACTTACGGTTATAGATCTGTCCTGCACCAGGAAGGACAATGGCAAGCCACATGGCACGCTTCGGATCGGGCTTCCATGTAGCCCAATCTCGTTTTGCAGCTTTCTTTGCCATCTTTAAGGCAGAAATAGAGTCTTCGGGTGTCATTTCCTTGAAGATAGTATCATCACTACCCTTCTCAACGCTGGCATTCTCTTTCTGGCCACCAGCTTCTTCTACCTTCTGGGCATACGCAACAATGGCAGAGAACCATAAGCCCACCACCATTATCAATAATCTATATTTATTATTTGTTTGCAATTAATACTCAAAATACGCATGGCAGATAAACCACCATGAACATTGATGACAACCTAACGAAAGGTTGCAGGCTTTAAGGTCATTCAGATTCTGGTTCATAGGCAGAAAAGCTATAAGCAATGCAGACCTTTTACCTCAAAACCTTATAACCTCAGACGTTCCTGATTACTACTTCAACTGATCGAAGAGAGTAAGGATGCGCTCCAAGTCTTCTTCGCTATTGAAAGGAATTGATATCTTTCCCTTTCCCTTTGGGTTGCAAGAGAACTGCACCTTAGTGTTGAGGAATGTAGAAAGGCGTTCCTTGAGAACGTTGAATTCCTCAGGAAGTGTCTGCTTTGCTACTATTTTCTTTGATCCTGATGGTACATCTTCACCATTCTTCAAAAGAGTAACCATCTCCTCCACCTTACGGACAGAATAGTTATTCTTCATTATCTCCTTATAGAGCTTAATCTGAAGAGATGGAGAGTCAAGCGACAGAAGTGCACGGGCATGTCCCATATCTATCTCCTTCTTCTGAAGAGAGAGCTGTATCTGTGCAGGAAGACGAAGCAGACGAAGATAGTTAGCGATTGCTGCACGAGACTTACCCACGCGCTCGCTCACCTTCTCCTGTGTCATACCATCATTCTCAAGCAGATGCTGATATGCAAGTGCTATTTCTATAGCATTGAGATCCTCACGCTGGATGTTCTCCACAAGAGCCATCTCCATGATGCTCTCATCGCTAATGGTGCGGATATAAGCAGGGATAGCCGTAAGACCTGCAATCTGAGACGCACGCCAACGACGTTCACCGGCAATGATTTGGAAGCGGTTATCGTCAATCTGGCGAAGCGTGATAGGCTGTATGATACCGATCTCACGAATGCTGGTTGCGAGTTCCTGAAGGGCATCAGGATCGAAATCACGACGAGGCTGATTTGGATTTGCCTCAATCTGAGCCAAAGGTATCTCATTTATAGTAGAAGACCCCTGTGGGCGGACTCCCTCTGTAGAGATAAGGGCATCAAGACCACGACCAAGGGCGTTATATTTCTTATGAACTGCCATTTTTTATTCAAAAGTATGAAGGTGGGAATCAAAAAATCACACCTGCAAATTGTACATTATAAATGGTAAATTGTACATCAAATTTATTTTTCGCGAGAGATAATCTCCTTTGCAAGGGCAAGGTGATTCTTAGAGCCTGTAGAGTCTGCGTCATAGAGAATGACAGGCAAACCGTGTGATGGAGACTCTGAGAGCTTCACGTTACGCTGGATCACCGTCTTGAAGACAAGCTCCTGGAAGTGGCGCTTCACCTCGTCGTAGATCTGGTTAGCCAGACGAAGACGTGAATCATACATTGTGAGAAGGAATCCTTCTATCTCAAGCTGAGGGTTGAGCTTACTCTTGATAATCTTGATAGTATTCAGGAGCTTGCTGATACCCTCAAGTGCGAAGTACTCACACTGAACAGGGATAATAACGGAATTAGCCGCTGTGAGGGAATTGACGGTGATGAGTCCGAGTGAAGGACTACAGTCAATGAGGATATAGTCGTACTCTTCGCGTATTGGCGCAAGGAGCTTGGATATGACGTGCTCACGGCTCTGGATGTTAAGCATCTCGATTTCCGCACCAACAAGGTTAATGTGGCTTGGGATTATATCGAGTCCAGCGATATCAGTGGTATAGATTGCATCACGAACGTCAACGTGATCAATAATGCACTCATAGAGTGAACAGTCAACCTCCTGAAGGTCAACACCAAGACCGCTCGAAGCATTTGCCTGAGGATCGGCGTCAACTACAAGTACACTTTTTTCCAATGTAGCAAGAGACGCAGCCAAGTTGATGGTTGTCGTGGTCTTACCCACGCCTCCCTTCTGGTTGGCAAGCGCAATTATTTTACCGAGTTTCTTGTTCATAATCTTATTGATATGTACATAATAGATTGCAAAGATACTATTTTTTTTCCAAATATGAGGAATTTTATCCGAATAAAATACATTTTTTAGCATTTTAATGATAAATCACGCGTTTTTTTATTATTTTTGCAGTCCAATGAAACCATTAATTCTCATATCAAACGATGATGGCTACCAGGCAAAGGGTATTAACGAACTTGTTCGTATGGTAGCCGATTACGGAGACATCATAGTATGTGCACCTGACGGAGGTCGCTCTGGAAAGAGTTGTTCTTTCTCTATGGAAGCCCTCACTCTGCGCCACCAGAAGACTGAAGGGAACATCCAGACATGGGTATGTTCTGGAACTCCTGTCGATTGTATCAAGATGGCATATTCCCAGCTATGTCCAAGGAAACCGTCACTTGTCCTAAGCGGCATTAACCACGGTGACAACGCAAGTACAAACGCTCATTACAGCGGTACGGTGGGAGTTGTTACGGAAGGAGCTATCAAAGGCATCCCAAGCATAGCATTCTCTCTCTGCGACTATGAAGAGGATGCAAATTTTGAGCCAATGACTGATATTGTAAGAACTCTCGTGGAGAAGATTCTGAAAGAAGGAATGCCGAAAATGACATGCCTGAACGTGAACTTCCCGAAGACGGAAAAGCCTATTGGTGCAAAGGTTTGCAGAATGGCTCACGGACATTGGAGAAACGAGGTGGAGAAATGCACTCATCCAAGTCGCGGATATGACTATTATTTCATGTGCGGATACTATCAGAATGATGAGCCGGAGGCAGAGGACACGGACGCATGGGCATTGAAGCACAACTACGTTGCAATCACCCCTATCTCTGTGGATATCACCGACTTCGAGTATTACAACACATTAAGACAAGAAATCAAGTAAGTCGTAATTTACATAATTCAACGAATTTAAGAAAAACGCATCTCCGATGCTGAACTGACAATAATTACCAATCTTACCAATCTTTTACCATAAAGATAAAACATAAAAATGATAATTATTGGAATAAGATTGGTAAGATTGGGAACTTGCTTTAGCTTGTTGAGCTTTAGCGAAAAATTATTGTCAGTTAAAAAGCAGCTTGCTGCTTGTGATATAAGCAATTCATCAAACTTACCTAAATAGGTAATTCGTAATTAGTAATTAAACATATATGAAATACTACCTTATAGTTGGAGAGGCAAGTGGAGACCTACACGCCTCACATCTTATGAAGGCTCTCAAGGAGCAAGACAAGGATGCTAAGTTCAGGTTCTTCGGTGGTGACAATATGACTGCCGTGGGAGGAGAGCGTGTGCGCCACTATAAGGAACTGGCTTATATGGGCTTCATCCCTGTACTGCTGCATCTGCCTACCATTTTTAGGAACATGGCAATGTGCAAGAAGGACATAACCGAATGGCAGCCTGACGTTGTGATTCTCGTGGATTATGCCGGATTCAATCTGAGCATCGCAAAGTATCTCAGGGCAAGGAAAGACAATGGCAAGAAGCCAAAGGTGTTCTATTACATAGCCCCAAAGCTCTGGGCATGGAAGGAATATCGTATCAAAAACATCAAGAGGGATGTAGATGAACTTTTCTCCATACTGCCTTTCGAAAAGGATTTCTTCGAAGGAAAACATGGGTATCCTATCCATTACGTTGGCAACCCTACCGCCGACGAAGTGAGGCTTTTCCGTTCAGAATACAAAGAGACATACTCGGATTTCTGCAAGAGGAATAATCTTGACGAAAACGAGCCGATAATAGCCCTTCTGGCAGGAAGCAGACGACAGGAGATAAAAGACAATCTCCCAGCCATGTTAGAGGCAGTAAAGGCTTATCCAGAATATCAGCCAGTCCTTGCCTGTGCCCCAGGCATCGACGAGGAATATTATAATGAGTATATAGGTGGCAACATCGTTGGGCGCACCCACAACGAGACCTACGCACTCCTCTCCCACTCTACCGCCGCCCTCGTCACAAGCGGTACGGCAACCCTCGAAACTGCCATTTTCAATGTACCGCAGGTGGTATGCTACAAGACTCCCGTCCCACCTATTATAAGATGGGCATTCAATCACATCATCAAGTGCAAATACATCTCGCTCGTCAATCTGATTGCCGACAAGGAAGTGGTTCAGGAATTGTTCGCTGATCGTTTCTCCGTAAAGACCATCCGCGAAGAGCTTGGCAAGATTCTTCCCAATGGAGAAGGAAGATCAAAAATGCTCTCAGAATACGATATCATTGATGATAGACTCGGAAAAGAATCCGCTCCAGAGAATGCAGCAAGACAGATGATAGCCAAACTCATATAATTTAACGTGAATTCGATGAAATTCCGAAATAGCAGCAAGCTGCAAAATCCACTGCGTGGAGCTACACAAATTATCGTTAATTTCCACGAATTTTCCATGAATTCTTTATCTTATCCCGAATTTTTCGAATTTTCGAATCGTTTGGGATAAAAATTTATGATAAATTCGCGATAATTCACGATAATTCGTGTAGCCAAGCGCAGCGTTTATTTTCGTCGAGCTCACGTTAATTTAACGTGAATTAGACTAAAAGCGCCAAAGGTGCGACATCTAACAGGGCAGTCCGTAAGGGCTGTTATTCGGTAGATGCGTGATTAAAGGAGCGCTGAAGGTGCGACATCTAAAGACTATAGGTGTCGGTCCTTCAGACCTCACTCCCTTAAAAATCATCTATATAACAGTCCTTTCGGACTGCCCTGTTAGATATCGCTCCTTCAGAGCTTCTTCAATCACGTGTTTTTCAACAATATACGAATTGGTAATATTCATCAAGTTCACGTCAACTTAGATAGATTGTCAGTTTAGCACCAAAGGTGCGTTTACCTTGAATTTATGGTTTCGCTTTGATTCCACTCTAATTCCGCTCTTCCTCCTAACCAAACTCGATGAAAATACCATTATAGAGCAAACATAGAGCGGAGGTTCATCGAGTTTGGTACGGAGGATAAGCGAAGGATGAACGAAGGTAAAACGAGCCTACAAATGAAAAGTGAAAAGCGGAATATTTATTGTGGTAATACTTTTTCGTGCAAATATTTGGAGAAATCACAAGAATTGATTACTTTTGCACACAGATAAATTTCACATGTATAACCACTTAAACATTAACAACAAGAAACAGACAGTTAAACGCAATCAAAAACATTCAGACGAACGGTAACCGTTCCCCAATGCTGCCAGAAGTCTCAGACTTGTTCAGCAATCAGTTAATCACATAATCATTAACTTCGGGTGAGCAACTACCGATTCTCTCGACATAAAATATAACATTGAGCTTTTAGCTCTTGTTCTCCATCTCAGAATCCGCCAAATTCTATACACGAGAACAAGTAAGCGAAAAGTTCCATGTCCGTTTAGGGCATGGACTTTTCCGTATACTTGTCTGTGTAGCGGTTCTTGGCGGAACCTTGAGATGGGACGAGACTATCGGAAAGTCTGCGCCCTTTTATTTTTCTTTAATGATGAAAAAGATTTTATCACTTATTTTCCTCTGCATTTTTTCTTTCTCAGCAATTAATGCAGATACAACATGGAGTTTATCAGCTGATGGTACTTTGACCATCTCAGGAACAGGAGAAGCTGCTTATAATAATCAATGTCCCAAAGATAACATAAAGAATGTAATCATTGAAGATGGGATTACAAGTATTGCAGGTTCAACTTTTAGTAACTGTAAAGCACTCACAACTGTTATTATTGGCAATTCTGTAACAAGTATTGGATATGAGGCATTCTTGCGTTGCTCAGGTCTTACATCCATCACCATCCCTAATTCCGTAACGAAGATAGAAGGTGAAGCTTTCTATGGTTGCTCTGGTCTTACATCCCTAAACATCGGAAATTCTGTAACAATTATTGGAGATTGGGCTTTTAGGGACTGTACACGTCTAACCTCAGTTACCATCCCTAACTCCGTAACGAGTATTAGAAGTTGCGCTTTCGAAGGCTGCAAAAGTCTGTATGCCGTCACCATCCCTAATTCTGTAACGAGTATTGGAGATTACGCTTTTGAGGGTTGTTCTGGTATTCCCTCTATCACTATCCCGAATTCTGTGACAAGTATAGGAAAGTACGCTTTCTCTGGTTGCTCAAGTCTTACCACTGTCACTATCCCGAATTCCGTGACGAGTATTGAAGGTGGCGCTTTCAATAGCTGCTCTGGTCTTACCTCCATCACCATCCCTAATTCAGTGAAGAGTATTGGAGAGTCCGCTTTCTGGGGCTGTTCAAGCCTTACCTCCGTCACACTCCCCAATTCTGTGAAGAGTATTGGGGAGTCCGCTTTCTGGGGCTGTTCAAACCTTACCTCCGTCACACTCCCTAATTCAGTGAAGAGTATTGAAGTAGCAGTTTTCCAGAATTGTTCTGGTCTCACCTCTATCTCCATACCTAATTCCGTAACGAGTATTGGCGGAGGAGCTTTCTATGGATGCTCTGGCCTTACCTCCGTCACCATACCTAATTCAGTAACCAACATTGGAGAGAGTGCTTTTGGTGGATGCATAAGTATCATTTCTATCAGCATTTCCAATTCTGCGACAAATATTGGAGATGCAGCTTTTTCTGATTGCTCTGGTCTCACTTCTGTTGTAATACCAAATTCTGTGACATGCATTGGAAATGAGACTTTCCGTGGATGCTCCAGTCTTACAACCATCACCATACCTAATTCTGTGACAAGCATCGGAAGTGAAGCTTTCTCTAACTGCTCAAGTCTTACCTTAATAACAGTAGAAAAAGGAAATTCCAATTATGATAGCAGAAACAATTGTAATGCTATAATAGAAACTAAATCCAATACTTTAGTTAGAGGATGCAAGAACACAATTATTCCGAATTCTGTGACGAGTATTGGTATAGGAGCTTTCTATGGTTGCTCAGGTCTTACCTCCGTCACTATCCCTAATTCTGTGACGAGCCTTGGAAATTATGCGTTCTCAAGGTGTTCAGATCTTACCCATATCACCTTCCCTAATTCTATGACGACAATAGGAGATTATGCTTTCTATAAATGTTCTGGTCTTACCTCCGTCACACTCCCTAATTCCGTGACGAGTATTGGAAAGAATGCTTTCTCAGGCTGTTCAAGTCTTACCTCTGTCACCATCCCAAATTCTGTGACAAGCATTGGAGATGCGACCTTCTATGATTGTTACAACCTCACTTCGATTACCATCCCTATTTCTGTGACGAGTATCGGGAAGGAGACTTTCTATTATTGCAGAAATCTTAGCTCCATAACATGTGAAGCTACCACCCCTCCAACATGTGGTAATAATTGTTTTTATTACGTTAATATATCCATTCCTGTCTATGTTCCTGCCAATAGTGTTGCAAAATATAAGGCTGCTAATAAATGGAAAGATTTCACTAACATTCAGCCTTTTTCTGTTGACCCAAATCATTCTCTCGCTCTCACAGATGCAAATGCTAATCTGACAGAAGGATATTATAAAGTAGATAAAGTCACATACACTCGAAATGACTTGTCTATTGGCGACTATGCAACATTCTGTCTTCCATTCGACATAGACCTCAGCAATACAACTGATAATTTCTCAAACGTGTATGTACCATTGAATATCAGCCTTTGTAAACCTTCAGGAGCACTTCTTCTGCTTCTTGACGAGGTTAATAGCTATTCTACAATCAAGGCAGGTCAGCCATTCGTGGTAAAATGCAAAACTGCAAATGTGACATTCAAGAATAGTTCAGACGTTTCATTCGAAGGGACAATATCAAATCCATCAACCACAAGTGTAAAGGTGTATAACTTTGATGGCATTAGTGGTGCCTTAACTCAGAAAACAGATGTTGATGTAAAGATAGGCGGTACATTCTCAAAGACTACAGGTCTTAACGACAACTATTATCGTGCTTTCTTTACAAATGGTTCATTCGGTCCAACTACAAGCGTAAACCCATTCCGAATGTATGTCTATAAGAATGACAACAATGCTGTTGGCTCAAAGATAACCTCAATATCATTTGATTTTAACGAGGTAACAACTGGTATTAGAGAATTGCAAATGACTAATGAGAAATCATCAGTTTACGACCTGAACGGCAGAGCTGTAAGCGAAAAGAATCTGAAGTCTGGCATTTACATCAAAAACGGCAAGAAATACATCAAATAGGAATGAAAAAGAAATATATAACTCCAAAGTTAGTGGTCGAAGGAACGATTATGTTGAATAACTTGTTGACATTATCAGACTTGGGCAACGAAACCGACCAACCTGTAACTGATGGAGGGGCAGCAAAATTTGAAAACTTCTATATGGAAGAAGACGATGAATAATGCAATTTAACCAAAGATAAAGTTCTCGTTTAGGTTAAGAGGGCATCTCGTTATGGGGTGCCCTCCTTTCATTTTCAAAAAAAGAATTTTAGAACAACTCTGCAACTCGTCACCCTCAACGCTGCAAGTCATTGTGGTTCTTATCGTTACAGCGGTGATTCATTTTAAAGCACTCGTCACCCACTCATCACCCAAATCTTTGTATCTTATTGAGAATGTGAAGAATACGAGGTTGATTCACTCGTCACCACTCATCACCCTTTTTAGGGTGACGAGTGAAATATCTTTATAAATTTCTCTTTATCAAGCTAATACACGCGCAAGGGTGATGAGTGGGTGACGAGTGAAATAAAATGAATCACCGCTGCAATTCTCTGACACATAAGCTATTACAACGCTACGGGTGATGAGTTGCAGAGTTGTTCTAAAATTCTTTTTTTCTACAGGCAAATTCTCATAAGCCCAGACTATAAGTCCGTTGTAATACCGTTACAAGTCCGCTTCAAAGCCGTTCCATAGAATGGACAAGAAATGGGACTTGTCAGGGATTTGGTAGGGAATTACATAGGAGTTGCGACTATATCAATAAACGCACTTCCGGTGCTAAACTGACAATAATTACCAATCTTACCAATCTCTTCCCAAAAATTTTATTTTTTATTGGTTAAAGATTGCGTAGATTGGTAATTATTGTCAGTTCAAGCACCAAAGGTGCGAATTTATCAAATTGTCATTAGATTAGAAGCGAACGTATGTCTCAAGCCAGAACTCTGTGTAGTTTGACTTTGCAAGATTGCGGTCATGAACATAGTTCAGCTGTGGCTGGAACATAAGGTTCTTGTGAAGGTTGATCACAGGACATACAGAGTAGATTGACTTCGCTGTACCCCACTGACCATTATCACGATAAGCATCATACTTCAGCCAAGTCTTGAGCCAAGGAGTACAAGGGATTCCGACAGTTGCATACCAGGCATCTGCACGACCTGTACCTGCCCAATAAGACTCACCTGTATATTCATCTACCTTGAAATCGCTTACCTTATGACCAGTAGAGTGAGCATACTCAGCACGGAAAGACCAATCGTTTGCCTCATACTTTCCGAAGAGGAGGTAACGGTTACGCTTTACGGTAACACCATTAGTAGCGGTGAAGTTACCAGTCCAGCCGTATGCACCAACGAACAAGCCCTTGATTGGCTGAATATGGATAGTACCGGTAATATCCTTCTGAGCGTTAGCATCAGCGGTATTGATACCCTGACCATTGCTGACCATGAGCTGATAGTGAACAAAGCGATGACCATCCTCTGCGGGGAAGAGATCACCCTGAATCTGAATGCCCTGATCACGACCGCCATTACTTGTACTCTCAGCACCAATGAAATCTGAATGACCTGTGAGCTTCTTTGTAAGCTGAGAGTAATCGCCTACTCCCACATCCCAAGGATTCATTGGGTTCTCAAGACCGAAAGCACGCTTGTACTGACCAATCTTCACCTTGAACTCAGCGTATTTCTTCCACTCTACAAAGAAATCCTTCATGTGGAAAGATGCGTTATTGGTCTGAACCTGAATGCGATAAGCAAAGTCGTCAAGGATAGTTCCGTCAACATAGAGACGGATAAGACGCTGTGTAAATCCATCGCCAGAGTGCTTGCCTTCCTGATTGGTAGCTGAATACTTACCGATGAAATAACCACCGAACTTTGGAGCAGAAACATAGGATGTCACCTTGCGACCATACTCCTTTTCTGCCTGTTGGTCTGCCTGCTGCATACCAGAGGCGATTGCGTTGTTAAGATAGTGTGTGATGAAGCCTTCTTCTGTACGCTCATCAGACATGAACTCAGACTCACTCTGGGTGTTTTCCTTGTTCTCGCTGACATTCTCGCTTGTTGTGTCAGCCATTACAGGCACAGCCATAAGAACAGCAAGTGCCCAAACTGTTATTTTCTTCATAATTCAAATTTTAACTATGCATTATTTGCACATTAATATATAACGCACTCTTTTCGCCCTTATTGCAATAAAGGTGAAAAAAGAATAAGAGAAACGGATTTATCCGATTTATCTGATAGCTGACGCAACAAGGACATAATTGACGAAAAATTCAGATAAATAATCATCTGCATATACCTAATAGGCGGGCTGAACGTCAAAGAGGTCGGCGGCCGAAGGGAAAGCCAAAGCCCAATAAGCTCATAGCCTAGGGCATCGCCCTAGGTGAAGGTGGATTGGTAATTTCGCCCTGAAGGGGCAAAAGCATTATCTTATTAGAGCTTTTGCCCTTACAGGGCGTTAAAACTCTCTCCAATTTTCCTAGGGCGATGCCCTAGGCTATGTGCTTTTGGGCTTTCAGCCCGCCTGTCCCATAATTGCGGTCAATCATTATTCAGAGATTAATCCGTTTCCCTTTTCATTGAATTCACATTTATTTAAGAAAAGCTGCACGAACTGCCGCAAACTCTTCATTCTTCTTTTTCAGATGATGACGGAGTTCGTCAGAACCTGAAGCCTTAATGTCTGCAATAGGCTTTAGGGCATCAACAAGTTTCTTGAGGTCTGGATAATCACCCGAAAGAGCCTCTAATCCATTATAAGCCATATTGACTTGCTTGCAAAGATCCATAGCAGCAACATCTGTCATAACAGGCATATAGAGATCCGGATTACGAGAGAGAATATAAAGCATCTCCACCGCGTATGCAGCCTCAGCCGCATAGAACTTATCCAGTCGGTTGCGCTTCTTCATGTCCTGATAGAACTGCTGGGCGTTAGCAAAACTCAGATCTGCATTCTTTGCCTCTTCAGCCGCCTTCTGATTAGCCTCATCCGTCTCAGCTGCAAGGCGAGACATGGTGTTGGAATAGAAATCATCATCATCAAGGCCATAGAGGCTTGCGACAGTAAGATCCACGGCAAGGTAAGCCTGTGCCACATACTTATCTTGAAGAGTGGCGAGGTCATCAATATCACTTTTCGACAGAAGATAATCAGGCTTTGACTTCTTCTGCTGATCTGTCAGACTGAGTTTTCCTTTCTCCACAAGTGCCTTGAAATCAACATTTGGAGCCGTAGAAGAAATGATTCCCGCAATACTATCAAGATGCGAAACGAGTTCGGCAGACAGATTCAACTCCGAATGAGGAGCAGAATCTTCCACAGCGGCTTCCTCACCACTCGTTTTCTTGCCTCCACAGGAAGCAAGGACAAAGGCAAGGGCACAATATAATATAGCTTTCTTATTCATAATTAATAGAAGATATTAGTGAGTGCAAGACCAACAAGTGTAGAAACGATTACACTAACAAGTCCTGGCATCATGAATGAATGGTTGAGCAAATACTTTCCGATGACCGTAGTTCCTGAACGGTCGAAGTTCACGGTAGCAATATCTGAAGGATAGTTTGGAATGAAGAAATATCCATAGACAGAAGGCAATACACCAAGAAGCACGACTCCAGATATGCCGAGGGAATATGCCAAAGGAAGCATAGCAACTACGACAGCGCCCTGTGAATTGATAAGAACTGATACTGCGAAGAATGCAAAAGCGATAGCCCAAGGATATTCTGTAACGATGTCCTTCAAACCACTCTGCATCTCTGCCATATAACCAGCAAAATATGTGTCGGCAAGCCATGCAATACCATAGATAGCCACAACAGCAACCATACCAGACTGCCATACAGCTCCACTAACAGCCTTCTTAGGACTTGCCTTGGCGAAGATAATCATAAATGCAGCAGCGGCAATCATCACAATCTGGATGATAAGGTTCATGGCAAGAGGCTTCTGAACATATTCCGTACAACCAGCGATTTCAAGCTTTGCATTGAGAATCTGCTTTGCAGTAAGCATAGCTCCACCAATATCAAACTTAGCATTATCCTCTACCCCCTTAACCAACTGAAGAGTTTTATAGCAAGGGCGAATATCACAGCCTGCAATCTGCATTACAGAGAAGAAAACGATAATACCAAGCGCGCCAAGGAAGATATACACGGCCATCTTTGCGCCCTTATCCACCTGCTTGTCAAGTACGGAAGCTGAAGAGCCATACATATACTCATACATCTTTGGATCCTTTAGACGCTCCTGGAACTTAGGGTCTTTTTCAAGGTCAAGACCACGCTTATAAGAACAAGCAGCAGCAGCCATCAGACCGCATAGACACGCAGGAATGGTAATTCCGATGACTTGAAGATTGTTCACCTCAAAATGATAGGCATTGGAGATAACCACGAAAGAGGCTACCGCAGCAGCGATTGGAGAACACGTAATACCCACCTGAGAGGCTATTGAAGCCACACCACAAGGACGCTCTGGACGGATTCCCTTCTTCAAGGCAATATCACAAATGATAGGCATGAGGGTATAGACCACATGACCAGTACCTACGAGTACGGTAAGGAAGAACGTACAGAGAGGAGCAAGGAATGTGATATGGTCAGGATGCTTGCGAAGTAGTCTCTCTGCCAACTGAATGAGCCAGTCCATACCGCCCGATGCCTGCATCATACCGGCACAGGTAACGGCAGCAATGATGATATAGATAACATCAGTAGGTGGATTTCCTGGTTTCATTCCGAAACCGAACACGAGAATGGCCAATCCTATACCAGAGATTGCACCAAGAGCAAGGCTACCATAGCGTGAGCCTACATACAAAGCCAATAATACTATCAGCAACTGTAAAATCATTAAAATCATAATACTATTAGTTGTTTAAGGTTATTGTTTATGTTTCAGTTATTCTAGTAACGTGCGAAGCATCCTCGCACTTATAAAACAGAGCGTGTCAGCCACTAAAAGGCAGGTGCACGTTTCAGATATTTTATGAGTGCAACGTGCGAAGCATCCTCGCGCTCATAAAATAGTGCATGTCAGCCCTTAAGGCTGGCGCACGTTTCAGATATTTTATGAGTGCAAAGATATGTATTTTTCCTGAAAAATCCAAACAAATTGAGGAAATTATTTGTAAGAAACAGGAAATCGCATTTACATAAGCGAGTCTATTTCGTCCTTGCTCAATCCAGTTGCCTGAATTATGGTTTCTACGGGAAGATGCATCCCAAGAAGATTCCTTGCTATTTCATATGCCTGTTCCTTACGTCCTTCAGCACGACCTTCCGCACGACCTTTAGCTTCACCCTTGAGAAATTTCTCAGACAATGCCGTTCGTTCACGACTTACAGAATCCCAATAACGGTCAATGGCATAGAGTTCGGCATCGCTATATGCAGACTCCTCAACAAGACTGACGGCTTTGGCAACATTATCATCTGCAAGAAGTTCCTTATCCACTTCCTTAGTATGCTCGTTGATTTCTGTAAGGAATCTCAGCCAAAGCACAGCCATCTTCTTGTCAAGAACCGTGTTTGGCTTGAACTTAGGCAACTCCACGAATATCATTTCTATATCGTCAATGGTGTATTCCTTGTACTTGCTATGAGTCATCATATAACAATGATAGAAATCATCGGGAAGCTCAGGGAAGGCAATGTCATTAACGAGGCTGAGAGTATATACTGGTTTCAACTCTGAATACTTCTCACCACGATCGGCAGGCAATGAGTATGCCTTACAGGTATTCAACAGAACTCTCTGCCTGAACGCATCCGTCCAGTACATCTGCATTTCAACGAGGAATTGACGACCGTCCTTATCCTTGCAACGTACATCCACTATGGTATCTTTCTTGTCGGGATTCACAGGAACCATCTCCGAAGGAAGATATTCCAATGTCACGATTTCCTTACCTTCTGGCAGAGGCAGAAGGGCATTAAGGAAACTGATGAGCAATTCCTTATGCTCACCAAACACCTTCTTGAAGGTCAAGTCCGCTTTCGGGTCAAGATATTTTGCCATAATGTTAAAAGTCTAAGGTCTAAAGTCAAAGGGCAAAAGGACAGAGTCCATCAGTCTTTTTCCGATTGCAAAATTAATCTATTTTCTGCATAATTGCAAATAATTCGCCAGAAATATTCATTTTGCCTTGCTGTAGCAAGCCTTATTCTCCCATGATCCTCCGTACCAAACTCGCTGAAATACCCATTGAGAATCGCCTCTTCACCGACTTTGCACCGACTTTGGTACGGAGGATGAGCGAAGGATCAACGAAGGAACAAGGAAGGTGATAAAGAGAATTGCGGGGGGAATTTTAGTGTGAGCTCTACGAATCAGCTCTAGAAAAGCGATACCTAACGAAGGCACAGAAAAAATCCAATCGTTAGGTATCGCACCTTCGGTGCTTTTCATCGAAATATGTCAAAGACTGACCGAAAGGAAGTAACTCACACTACTTAGCAAGGGCGCTTCTTTGGAAGCTTAAACACATCCTGCACTTCCTTCATTGCCTCGGCGGTCATGCCATCAGGCTCAGAGCCCATGCTACGGGCGCACATATAGATATTTGCAGCCTTACAGAGAACGTCTGTCTGATCAAAAGCATCCATGATATCCTGTCCTACAGCAACAGTTCCATGCTTTTCCCAGAGCACCACGTCATGAGTCTTGATTTGCTCAAGAGTGTCCTTGGCAAGTTCTACGGAAGAAGGAAGACCATAAGGCACAATGCCGATGCCAAGAGGTGCAAAGGCAAGGGTCTCAGGAATCATAGACCACAAGACACGAGTCATCTCGTCACCCTTGAGGAATCGCTGTATGTGCGACATAGCAACAAGTTCGATAGGATGAGTGTGGAGCGTTGCCTTATAGCAAGAGCCAGTCTCAAGGAGGTAGTTCTGAAGGGCGAGGTGCGTTGGAAGCTCTGAAGTTGGAATGACTGGTTCATCTGCAATAATCTCGTATGAGGCACAATCATCACAGATACGGACGATAGAGCCATTCTGCATAGGCCAACGGGCAAGGTCACGCATTCGCTTGCCAGTACCCTTGCAATAGAAATACTTACCCTTGAGATAAGGAAGTGTCATGCCAATCTGCTTAACTGGCGCAATAGCAGGCATAGCCTTACACTCATCATCCATAAACTCAGTAACATTAACGGTAATGTTACCACCATTACGTTCTGCCCATCCCTTTTGCCAGAGGTAGCTCGTAACCTCGGCAATCTGATCAATAACGGCCTTAAGGCCTGGTCGGTTAGATAATATTGTCATAGTCAAAAACGGGGCCTCTCCCCCCGCCCTCCCCCGTAGGGAGGGAGCCGGAAGGCGAAAGGTTGATTAAATTATAAAGCCTAATCAGGCCTTCCCAAAGGGAAGGATGTTCGATAGTATATATCGCGAGAGGCACATTAAAATTGTTAATAGTTCATTAATTTCTCTTTATCAATTAACTGATGGCCTTCCGGCTCCCTCCCTACGGGGGAGGGCGGGGGGAGAGGCCACTTACCCATACCTTTCCTTCGTTATCTCCTCAAGGCTCTTTCCTCTTGTATTCGGACATCCGATAACGCCTATGATGAGAGAGGCAAGGAGAAGGGCTATCATACAATAGGCGGCTATGGTAAATCCTTCGCCATTATCTCCATAGATACCTGTGAAGACAAGTCCCCAGACAGCGGAGAGTCCACGAACTACGAAGAACATAAATCCCTGAGCACCAGCACGGAACTTGGCAGGGAACAGTTCTGAGCCCCAGAGAGCATAGAATATCTGGACGGAGATACCGCCATTCAAGCCCCAAAGGATGACGAATGCCCATAGTGTGGCTATGCTGTTCACCCCAACGCTAACTACAAGCAGCCATGTGCCGAGGGCGAAGACGAGTCCGAGGATATAAAGGAGTTTGTGACTTGTACGATCAATTATATTCGAGATAATGAACGTAACGCCCACAACGACAGCCCATTGAATACAGTTCATCCAATTGGCATACTCATTGCTCACGCCACCTGCCGTTTCGCAGATATGAGGAGAGAAGAATCCCATAACGCTTGCTACCAGATTCCATGTGAGATAGATAGCCGCAAGGAAAAAGACACTACGACGAGCGACCTTATTTGATAGCAGAAGCCCAAAGGAATGTATGAGTCCTGTGTCCTCTCCATTTTCCTTTGCAGCCTCCTTAGTTGCCTCAAACTCAGCACTTTCATCCAGTTGTCGCTGAAGAGTCCATGCAATTAAAGCAACAATGAACAATGTGAGGAATACGACACGCGAACTGAACACCTCAACGGCAGCCTGAGCTGCATCAGCACCAATAATGCTATGAGCCAGAGCCTCAACAGGAGCATAGAGATAGCCTCCAGGGGCAAAGAGCATACCCATAAGGAGGATGATCATAGGACCAAATCCCCATGACATCTGGGAGATACAGATATTACGTCCACGATTGTTAACCTCCGAACTTTCAGAAATATACGTCCAAGAAGCAGGAACACCTATACCAACAGAGATACCAGTAATGAGGAATCCGGCAAGAAGCATAGGGAAATTCACGGAAAGCATCACGACAAGAACTCCAAGCATATAGACAAGGAGGTTGTAGGTGAAGATGAACTTTCTGCCGAACTTATCAGCAAGGAAACCGCCTATGATAGCGCCTATGGCAGCTCCCAAGGCATTGGCACTAAGGGCATTGAGCCATCCGAGGTGCATTTCCGAAAGACCAAGATAACTCTGCCAAAGCGTTATGCCACTACCTCCGGCAACAATAGCCCCGGCATCAAGATAGTTATTTAGAGACACCGCGAGGGTGCTTTTGAGAGAAGATTTTGACATATAAGAAGCCTAACCAAGCCTTCCCAAAGGGAAGGATGTTTTATACATTTGTTGTTTTAAATGAAAAATGAAAAGTGAACAATGAAAAATACAAATTACATTTGAAACCTTAAATGGTAATCTGTATTTTATTATTTTTCATTTTATAATTATCACCTTCATTACTAACCACTCCCCTGTGGGGGTAAGGGGGGGCAGCTCCCTCCCTATGGGGGAGGGCGGGGGGAGAGGCCACAGGTGGGCTTTTACCTTTTACTTATCACCTCACTCGTATATTTCTCTATGTCAAGGATAAAGTCCTGACCAACAGGCACATTATTACGCACACAGAACTCATCATAGACAGCTTGCCAAGGCATAGCCTTCTGTTCCTCGATTAGGGCAAGAACCTTGTAGCCCTCACCTGCAAGTTCAAGTTCTGAAATCATCTTTCGTGGCTCAAGCAAAGCCCTGAGCATACACTTCTGGGCTGCACGAGAACCAATGACATAGGCACCTATACGATTGATAGAACCATCGAAGAAGTCAAGACCATAATGAACACGATCAAGGGCATTGGCACGTACAATCTCAAAGAAAAGCTCCTGTGTAGGGTCATCCATAATAGTGACATGATCAGAATCCCAACGAACAGGACGGGAGACATGAAGCATCAGTTCATTGATGAAAGGAAGGACAGCAGAAACCTTGTCAGCAGGTGATTCCGTTGGGTGATAATGACCAGTATCGATAGTCAATATCTGCCCGTTCTTTGCTGCATAGGCTGTATAGAAATCGTGAGAGCCTACGGTAAAGGACTCAAGTCCTATGCCGAACACCTTACCCTCGATACAGTCCTTCATCATAGGCTTTTTCTTCTCAAAGATCTCATCAAGAGATTTCTTCAGGATATTGCGGTAGAGGGCATGGTTCACGCTCACATCCTTACAGCCATCGTGTACCCATAGATTCATGATACAAGGATCATTCTGAGCCTCACCCATAGCATTTGCAATATCACGACAACGCTTGGTGTGCTCTACCCAGAACTGGCGTATACCCTCGTCAGGATTGGCAAGACTAAGACTGCCCGACTTTGGATGAGAGAAGGAAGAGGAATTGAAATCAAGGAGGGTATCATTTTCCTTCGCCCAGTCAATCCATGACTGGAAATATTCAACAGTCACCTCATCACGATCCACTACCTTACCCTTGAAATCACCATAGATCTCATGGAGGTTAAGACGATGCTTGCCTGGAATGAGGGACTTAGCCTTGAGAATATCCGCACGAAGTTCGTCTATATTACGAGCTGCACCAGGGAAATCACCAGTTGACTGAATACCACCAGACATAGCACCTGCCTGTACCTCAAATCCCTTTACATCATCCGCTTGCCAGCAATGGAGCGAGAGATGGAAATTTTGAAGTTGTTTGAGCACTTTTTCCGTATCAACACCGATTTCCGCATAGCGAGCCTTTGCTACCTCGTATGCTTTTTTGATTAGTTCTGCTTTCATTTTCTTGTTCAGTTTAGTATGTTTTTATTTAGGTTCCTCTTTTTATTTCTTGCCAAGGACGGCAAGAAACTTTTCGTAGGCGGCATCCCATTGAGCCTTATCCTTTGGATGGAAATGCCTTAGCTCTATGCTATTCGCTATTACCTTTCGCATCTCCCAGAGATCACGAACCTCACCAGCAGCCTTTGCCTGTACCATTATGTTTCCGAGAGCCGTACATTCCTGTGGACCTGCAAGGACTTCCACTCCGCAAGAGTTTGCCGTAAACTGGTTAAGGTCATTATTGAGCGAACCACCACCTATTATATGAAGCACTTCGATTGGAAAGTCAGCCATTTCCGTAAGGTAGGAGAAGACCTGACGATAACGCAAGGCGAGAGAATCAAAGATGCAACGGCATATCTCAGCATATCCTTGTGGCACGTGCTGATCGGTCTGTCGGCAATAGTCTTGAATTGCCTCAATCATAGAGGAAGGATTGGCAAACATAGCATCATCAGGATTGATAAGGCTCTGGAAGGCAGGCTGTTGCATAGCCTCAGCAATCAACTCAGCATGAGACTTAGGAGCATCCGTCCATTCCTTACGACAACGCTCATAGAGCCACATTCCGCAGATATTCTTCAAGAAACGGGTAGTGCCCTCTATTCCACCTTCATTTGTGAAATTACGCTCATATGAAACATTATTAATAATAGCATTTTTTGTTTCTATGCCCATAAGTGACCACGTGCCACTTGAAAGATATGCAAAGCGTTCATTCTGAGCAGGAACAGCAGCCACGGCAGAACCAGTATCATGACCTGCAACGGCAACAACAGGAATAGCGCCAAGACATGTCATTTTCTGCAGCTCCGGGATAAGAGTGCCGATAAGATCACCAGGATTCACCATCTTTCCAAAATGACTCTGTGTCAAGCCTAAGGATGCCAAGAGAGTATCATCAAGGCATTTGGTGCGAGGGTCGAGAAGTTGAGCCGTAGAGGCAATGGTATATTCACACACCATATTCCCCGTCAGCATATAACTCAAGGCATCAGGAATGAAGAGTATCTTCCTGGCATTTTTGAAAGCAGAATTGCCTGCACGCCTCATGGCATGAAGCTGGAAGATAGAATTGAAGTTCATGAACTGAATACCCGTAATGTCATAAACCTTTTCACGAGGCATGACATTCTGGAGGTAATCATCCATAGCTTCAAAGGTATGAGGGTCACGATATGCAAGAGGTTGACTAACAGAACCGTCCTCTGCAACACAGACAAAATCAACGCCCCAAGTATCAATACCTATCGAGGTGATTTCAAGATTCCTTTGCTTAGCAACCTTCAAGCCTTTGATAATTTCGAAATATAGGGCATAGATATCCCAGTAGAAGTGACCATTCACCTCTATCAGATTGTTATCAAAGCGTGTCAGTTCCTCAAGGGCGATTCGTCCGTCAGCAAGTCCACCTACAATGGTACGACCACTTGTTGCCCCAAGGTCAACAGCAAAGAAAAATTTATTGTTCATATTGTCTAAGTTACAGTTTGTTTGAGGTCAAAAGTCAAAGGTCAAAAAGCCTTAGACCTTAGTCCTTAAACTTTTTATAGAGTTAGTTGTGCAAAGATACTAAAAATATTCATAACAAAGAATAATCTGTTTCATTTTTTACCACAAATGCAACATTTCATAGAAAAACGAACATTTTTTCACATTTAAGAGAGGAAATAGAAGTTTTTTTAGTAACTTTGCACTCAGATTTTGATGATAGGTGATGGATGTTATGTGTTGGCTGATTGATGCTAACGATTTGCAACACAAACCACCAACACCAATTGATTCAGGAAATAGAATTTGACAATATCATTTAATATAACTTAACTAAAATGAGTTTGACAACCATTATCTGTTTGGCTTTCGTCATTGGCTATGTTTTCATAGCTGTTGAGAGCGTAACAAAAATCAACAAGGCTGCTATTTCAGTCTTGATGTGTGTAGTTTGCTGGACACTCCTTGCAGTAGGTCATGGCGACCTCATAGGCATCGCGTTGCCTGAGCATTGGGAACTGGGTGAAGCTATCGAGAAGAACCTCGGTGAGGCAGGCACTACCCTCTTCTTCCTTATGGGTGCTATGACAATCGTTGAGATTGTTGACCAGCATGGAGGTTTCAACTGGGTACATGGTGCCCTTGCTTCAAAGACAAAGCGTTCTCTGCTTTGGAAGATTGCATTCATGACTGCAATTCTGTCTGCCGTTCTTGACAACCTCACGACATCTATCGTGATGATTATGATCCTGCGTAAGCTCGTACAGGACAAGAACGACCGTATCTGGTATGCAGTATGTGTTATCATCGCAGCAAATGCCGGTGGTGCATTCTCTCCTATCGGCGATGTTACAACCATCATGCTCTGGAATGGCAAGATGATTACAGCACTTGGAGTTATCGAGGAAATCATTGTTCCTTCATTCGTAGCATTCATAGTTCCTACAGCCGTTCTACAAATGCACCTCAAGGGTGATCTTCCTGTAGCTGTTGACAATGGTTCAAAAGAAAAACTCGCAGTATCCTCACGTCAGAAGAAGATTATCTTCGCTATCGGTGTAGGCGGTCTCTGCTTAGTTCCTGTATTCCACACTATTACAGAGCTTCCAGCCTTCATGGGTATCATTGGCGTATTAGGTATTCTCTGGTGCGTAACAGAGATTTTCTACCGTGGTCGTACAGAGCAAGATCCTAAGGCAAAGCGTGTTACTAAATTGCTCTCACGCATCGACCTTAGCACTATCATGTTCTTCCTCGGTATCCTTATGGCTGTGGCTACTCTCTCAGAGATTGGCGTACTCACTCAGATGGGGAAATGGCTTGACGATACTATTGGTAATGACTACCTCATCACAGGTGCTATTGGTGTTCTATCATCAATCGTGGATAATGTGCCTCTCGTTGCTGCATCAATGAAGATGTATGTTATTGATTCTGCACCAAACCTCGTTGTTGATGGTGTTTTCTGGCAGTTGCTTGCATATTGTGCTGGTGTTGGTGGTTCAATGCTCATCATCGGAAGTGCTGCTGGTGTTGTAGTAATGGGTCTTGAGCATATCTCATTCGGATGGTACATGAAGAACGTTTCATGGATTGCCTTCGTAGGATATGTTGCAGGTATGATCTGCTACTGGATTATTAAGACTTTTATTGGATAAAATAATAAATGAAAAATAATAAAATGAAAAATTAAAAATACAGTTTACCTTCTATCGCAAAAAATATGCGAATGAACTAACTTGTATTTTTCCCATTTTTCACTTTTCATTTTTCACTTAAACATGGAAGAAGTAGATTCTCAATTCCTGCTATTAATAAACGGACTCCACACCGGATACCTAGATCAGCTCATGTGGCTAATCAGCGGAAAACTGGTGTGGATTCCGTTCTACATAATAACTCTTTTTGCCATATACCAGAAAAGAGGCTGGCAAGGAGCGCTACACCTTTTATTATTAGTAGGGGTGATGATGTTGTTCACAGATATGGTGAACTCACAGATTATCCGACCTTGGTTTCACCGTTTGCGTCCGACAAATCTTGAGAATCCTCTTTCACAATACGTTCACATAGTGAACAACTATCGTGGAGGCTCTTACGGTTTCCCTTCGGCTCATGCAGCCAATTACTGGGGATTATCTCTGCTCGTGGCTTATTTCATGAAGTCAAAACGAGTGTTATACTCTCTGTTCTCACTATCTCTGATAGTTTGCTATTCACGCTCATACCTCGGCGTACACTATCCAGGAGACCTTCTCGGAGGCATCCTATACTCAACAATCATCGTTGGCATAATACTCTGGGTATATCAGAAGTATCTGCCAAAGAGATTTGTTCCAGAGGTAAGGGAATGCCCTTCCAATACGGAATGGATTCCTGCATCGACAGTACTTGCCACACTTGCAGTATTTGCCGTTGTGGCAGCAATAAAATAAATGAGAAATTAAAAATGAAAAAATAAATGAAAAATGAAAAGTGAAAAATACAAATTACACTTTTCTTGAGAAAGAAACACAGATAAGAATACTAATCTGTATTTTATCATTTTTCATTGTTCATTTATCATTTAATAAATTTTTCATTGTTCATTTTTCACTTAACTAACACTAACTCTAACCACTAAACAATGAAGAAACTATTATCCATCCTGGCAATTTTCGCCTTTGCACTCTCAGTAAGCGCGAAGCAAAAGCCACAGACAATCCACACTTTCACGCAAGGTGACGGAACATTCCTATTGGACGGTAAGCCATTTGTAGTAAAGGCTGCCGAACTTCATTATGCACGTATTCCACGCGAGTACTGGGATCATCGTATCAAAATGTGTAAGGCACTTGGTATGAATGCAATATGTGCATACGTATTCTGGAACTATCACGAGCCACAGCCTGGGGTTTGGGATTTCTCAGGCAATCATGACCTTGCAGCCTTCATGGAACTCTGCAAGAAAAACGGTATGTGGGTAATCGTTCGTCCTGGCCCTTACGTTTGCGCAGAATGGGAAATGGGCGGTCTGCCTTGGTGGCTGCTCAAGGATCGCAGCATCAAGCTAAGGACATTGGATGAGAAATTCATGAAGCCAGCCATTGCCTTCGAGAATAAGGTGGCAGAGGTACTGGCTCCTTATCGCCTTGAGAATGGTGGTAATATAATTATGGTGCAGGTGGAGAATGAATATGGCTCTTACGCAAAGGATAAGCCATACGTTAGTGCCATGCGTGATGCCCTTCGTACTGCTGGTTGGGATAAAACAACCTTGTTCCAATGCGACTGGTCAAGCAACTTTACGGATAATGCCCTTGACGACCTCGTATGGACTATGAACTTCGGAACTGGTGCCAACGTGCTCGATCAGTTCAAGAAGCTTGGCGAACTCCGTCCTAATGCCCCTCGTATGTGCTCAGAGTACTGGAGTGGATGGTTTGATGGCTGGGGACGTGCTCACGAGACTCGTCCTGCTACCGATATGGTGAAAGGCATATCAACCATGCTCGATAACGGCATTTCCTTCTCTCTGTATATGACTCACGGAGGCACATCATTCGGTTGGTGGGCAGGAGCAAATAACACAGGCTTCGCACCAGACTGTACGAGCTATGACTATGATGCACCTATCGACGAACAGGGAGCAGCAACCGAAAAGTACTATCAGCTTCGCGAACTCCTTCAGAAACATTCAGATGTAAAATTGCCTGCCGTTCCAAAGCCATTGCCAATTATCTCTATCCCAGAGATTAAGTTTGAGGAAATGGCATTACTCTTCCGTGCAGGAAACATGCCACAGCCAATACAGTCACATGATGCTCTTCCTGTTGAGCAGTATAACCAAGGCTATGGTAATATCCTATACACCACTACCCTACCCGCCCTCAAGGCTGGAGCTTATCTCCGCATAAGCGATATGTGCGACTATGCCATAGTGACTATAGACGGCAACAAGGTTGGCGAACTATACCGTGGCAATGGCTATGAGACTACACTTCAGATCAAGAACGATATAAAGGCTGGTGCCCAACTCGAAATATTCATTGAGGTGATGGGACGTATCAATTACTCAAAGCTCATTCACGATCCAAAGGGAATAACGGATAAGGTTGAGGTGTTTACGACTGACGGCAAGAATGATCTCACCTATAACCTCAAAGACTGGAACGTATATCTCTACCCTTACGATCTTGATTATAACGATATGAGCTATATCCCAACCATAATAGGTGATCAGCCTGCATATTACAGAGCCGAGTTCAACCTCAAGAATACAGGCGACACATATCTTGATATGAGGACATGGGGCAAGGGACTCGTATGGGTAAACGGACATTGCATTGGTCGTTTCTGGGAGGTAGGTCCACAGCAGACTCTCTATCTGCCTGGATGCTGGTTGAAGAAGGGCAAGAATGAAATTGTCGTGCTTGACGTAACAGGTCCTACACAGGCAAAAGTGGAAGGTCTCACAAAGCCTATCATCGACCAGTTACAGCGTGACCGTCTGCCAAAAGATGCCATAAAGACTGACATTTTCAAGAAGTCAACGATAAAGAAACAAGACGGAGGTGCAGGTAATGATGCGGCTCCTGGGGCAAAATAATACAGGAAAACGAAACAAGAAGTCGTAAAAAAGAAACTATTTAACATTTATTTGTATTCGTTTTTCTTTTTTTACGATAACGTTTTTTATCTTTGCACTCAGGAATCGGAGAATAAGGAATAGGTGCTGATGGTTTACCATACAAGCCACCACCACCTATCACCTAACCTAACCACCCATAAAATACATCATTATGAAACTAAAGTCAATACTTATTTTAAGCGCGTCTATGGTGATTACCTCTACGGCATTCGCAGATGTTTCCGTAGATAATCCGCAGGATATGACAACCATGATTATTAACCCTTCCTTCGAGGAAGGTAATATCAATGGCTGGACGACAAAGCTTTCTGATGATACAGGTGCAAGGGCAAACAACAATTCCACATATCATGTGGACAATGCTGACGGTAATTATGTATTCAACACATGGTCTGCAGGATATGCCATTACCCAGACAATAAAGTCAATGCCTAATGGCGTTTACAAGCTTCAGGGTATGGTGACATCAAGCGATGACTGCACAAACGTATATCTACTCGCAAACAGCAAGCACAAGGCCATCACTCTTGAGACAAGTCCAAAGACTGGCAGGAAACAGACATATTTTACCACAGGAGAAATTATATTCTACACAACTAACGGTGAAGTTACCATCGGAGCTTCCGGATGTGCAAGCGACGGAATAAGTTTCGCTAACGAAGGCGAATGGTGGTATAAGGCCGATAATTTCCACCTTACATATTATGGAAATGAGGCTGATGCGTGGACATTTGCCCTCAATGACTATAAGGCAAGCGTTGCCTTTACAGAGAATACAGTAATCTCTAAGAGTGTCAAGGAAGAGTGGGAAAACACTCTCAACAGCCTTACATCTACTGATCATTCATCATACACCTCATCCGTTGAGGCTATAAAGAAAGCAAAAACAGCAGTTGACGACAACATAGCAATCTGGATATCATACATCGAACTCGCTGAACAGGCAGAGAATCTTCTCAAAGACCAGACATATCAGGATGTAGCTCTTGATCTCGCTGATTATCTGAAATACACCTATCAGCCATATTTAGAAAACAAGAATCTCACTACAGAAGAGGTTAAAGCCGAGATTGCATCTCTTCAGGATCTATTTGAAGAGAGCAAAACCCTTGCTCCTGCCGGAACTGATGTTACGAGCATGATCGTCAATCCTGACTTTGCAAAGGGTTGGGATCATTGGTCGCACACAGGCAGCGGTACTGTCAGAGCTGACAATTCAGCTAAATGCGCCGAGGCATGGAACTCTTCAAACTTCGACATCCATCAGGACATCGAAAATGCACCTGTAGGTGTTTATCAGGTTAAGGTTCAGGGATTTTACCGCTATCTCCGTGGCGACAGAGCATGGAGGGAATATCATAATTCGGATGGTACGAGAAAGACCGCAAACGTTTCTGAATACATAACAAATACACCTGCAAAGATTTACATCAATGAGAACACTAGTCCTATGGCAAACGTGTTCGACTACTATGTATCTCCAGAATATGCCGCTGCACACTGGACAAAGGACGACTATTATACCGATCCAAACAAGAAGAAGTGCTATCCAAACAATATGGCAGATGCAGGAGAGGCATTTGACCGTGGTGACTATACAACCTCAGTAATAGGTCTTGTCACAAAGAATGGTGACGTGCTCCGTATTGGTATGAAGGGCAACTCTAACCAAGGTGACGACTCATGGGCTATCTTTACCCGCTTCAAGCTTATCTATCAGGGCTATGCAGTTTCCATTCTCGAACCTGCTCTCAAGAGAGCTGTAAACGCAAGCTATATTGATGGTCTCATGGGATCTGACATCGTATCAGAAATCAATAATGCCATTAATAAAGGCAATGAAGCCCTCAAGCAGACAGAAGGCAAGAAGATGTTCAATGCCCTTGCTGCCATCTATGCAGTCCAGAACAAAATCACGAATTCAAAGAATCTCTTTACGGACCTCACATTCAAAACAAAGGACTTCAAGACCACTCTTGGAAAATCCAGCAATGCCCGTCCTCTTATTGTGGAAGAGGCAACCAGACTCATTTCTGAAATTGAGAATGCAATAGAAACCAGAACTTATACCGATGCTCAGGCGACAGAAGCCATAAACAAGATGGCAAAGCTTACCAAGCAACTGAAGGTTCCTGCTTCTATTGATAATGCTTCTGAAGATAATCCTACAGACATTACAGTCGTCATAACCAACAATAGTTTTGAAACTGGTGACCTCACAGGTTGGACAGTAGCCAAGGGTACATATGATACAGGTGCCAAGGAAAATAGCAATAGCACCTATCACATCACAAATGCCGTAGGTAAATACGTATTCAATACATGGAATAGTTCAGCCATCAGCGGTGGTTACTTCGTTTCACAGGACATTGAAGACTATAATCTCCCTAAAGGAAAGTACGAATTAACATGTCTCGTTGCCTCTGACCAGGGAAACCTTCAAAAGGTTAGCGCAAACAAGCAAATCAAGAACGTAGTAACCAAGAACAAGCAAACAGGCGAGAAAGCAAGTGTTATCTTCAATCTCGACAATAATGACGAGAAGATATCCATCAAGGTAGCATCTACCTCATGGTTCAAGGCTGATGATTTCAAGCTCTTCTACTATGGCAATGGAACGTCACACGGCACTTCAATCCAGGACATAGAAGCTGCTGATATAGCCGAGAATGATATCTACACACCTAACGGCATCAAGATTCAGAAGCTGAAGAAAGGTTTGAATATCGTCCGTACAAACAAAGGTGTAAAGAAAATAGTTAAGTAACCCCAAATACTGGAGTGGCCCCTCGTCTGCTCCAGTATTCTGGTTTTATGTAAGGGATTTGTTCGATACACCTTCGATCGTTGTTCGTTCATCCTTCGTTCTCCCTTCGTTCTGCCTTCGTTCATCCTCCGTTTCAAGTCCGTTCCAAGTCCGTTCCAAGTCCCATTACAGAGTGGAGGATGAGCCTGTGAATGGCGAAGGCACTACGGATGATCTACGAAACGAAAACGCAAAAAGTGTATTTCGAACATTCATTTTTTCCGATTAATTGTTCGATTTACACTTATAAATATGCACAACAATAGCGTTTATAGTTAAAAACTACCACATTTAACATTTATTTACACAAAATTTTCATTTTTTATGATAAGATTCACTATCTTTGCACTCAGGAATTCGAGAAGTGACTATGCTCAATAAGCAACAAGCCATATTTCCTTCTAACTAACGAGGAAACAAACCGATTCCCATTATGCACTTATGCAAAATGCGAATGTGCAAACCGAGATGACCGAGGCCAGAACACGAAGTAACTACTAAATTGCAACAATTTAACATACCTAATTATATAAATAATTGATTCACTAACTTAAAAAAGTATCATTATGAAACTAAAAACATTACTCGTTTTAAGTACATCAATGGTGATGACTTCAACTGCATTCGCAGAAGGTTGGGAAAAGCCTGTTCCACAGACCACCCCAGTCGCAACTGTAGATAATGCAGATGCTGGTGACGCAATGTACCTTTATAATGTAGATTATAAGGGATTCTTTGTTGGCGCCAATGACTATGGCACTCGTGCCTCAGTAGGAAACTCAGGCCTTAAGGTAAAGTTTGTAAAGCAAACTTCGGGCAACTACGGCATTCTGTCTGCGGACAAGAATGACTATATAAGCCCAGATGGAATAAACAGCATCTGGATTGACGGCAAGCGTGACGGCTATGATGGCTGGACTATCACGACAACAACAGGCAATAACTTCACTCTTGCTGTTCCTGCACTTTCAACAGATGCAACTCTCGGCATTCTTTCCACAGCTACAGATACCAGACTTAACCTTCTGACTTCATCTGAGGAAGTTGATGGTGCAAAGAACTATAACACATGGGCAATGGTCACAGAAGAGGCTTATCAGGCTTGGAATGCCCAGTATGAGGTTTATGCCCTTGCATTGAAGCTTCAGGCTAATATCGAGGATGCCAAGAAGGCATATCCTTCAGTTGACCTTACAGCAGAAGAGAATGTGTTCAAGAACACCGCAAGCACCAAGGAAGAGATTGAGGCTGCAATCGCTTCAATCCCTGAGAAGATCAAGGCTGCTGCTGAAGCTGCTGCTTCTGTAGAAAGTCCTCAGGATATGACAGCTATGCTTACCAACCCATCATTCGAGGAAGGTAACATCAATGGCTGGGATACCAAGAACTCTAAGGATACAGGTGCAAAGGATAACAGCAACGGCACTTATCACGTAGATAATGCTGACGGCAACTATGTATTCAACACATGGGATGCAGGATATGCTATCACCCAGACTCTTGAGTCAATGCCTAACGGTGTTTATAAGCTCCAGGGTATGGTAACATCAAGTGATGACTGCACAAACGTATATCTCCTTGCTAATGGCGGCCACAAGGCTATTACACTTGAGAAGAGTCCTGAGACAGACAGAAAGCAGACATACTTCACTACTGGTACAATGATATTCCCTACAACTGACGGTAAGGTGACTATCGGTGCATCAGGTTGTGCAAAGGATGGTAAGAGCTTCGCAGAATCAGGCGAGTGGTGGTACAAGGCTGATAACTTCCACCTCTTCTATCTTGGCAACAAGGCTGACGCATGGACACTTGCTCTTGAAGACAGCAAGGCAATCAACGGCATTGCAGAAGACGCAAAAGTTTCAAAGTCTGTAAAGGAAGAGTGGGCTAATACACTCAAAGCACTTTCTGCAACAGATGCAACATCATACGCTTCCGCAATTGAGGCTATTCAGAAGGCTAAGGAAACCGTAGATGCAAACATCGCTGCATGGAAAGCATACATTGCTCTTGCAGAACAGGCAGAATTACTCATCAAGGATGATAAGTTCAAGGAGGTAGCAACAGATTTGGCAGACTATCTGACATACGACTATCTTCCATTCGTAGAGGAGCTTAAGCTCACCACAGAGGAAATCGTAGCTGAGACTACAACTCTGCAGAATCTCTATGATGATACCAAGTCTCTCACTCCTGCAGGTACTGACGTTACTAACCTAATCGTTAACCCTGACTTTGCTAACGAGTGGCAGAACTGGGAGCACTCACAAAAAGGTAAAGACGGTAATGTAGCAGCAAACGCAACTGCTAAGTGTGCAGAGGCATGGAACGCTGAGAATTTCGACATTCATCAGGACATCGAGAATGCACCAGTCGGAGTGTATGAGGTAAAGGTTCAGGGCTTCTATCGTTATCTCCGCGCAGATAATAAAACTGATGCAGCATGGCTTGAATACTTCAACGAGGATGGTACGAAGAAGACTGAAGGTATTTCTGAGTATATCACAAACACACCTGCAAAGATCTTCATCAACGACAACACCAGTCCAATGCCAAATATATTTGACCATTATGTAACTCCTGATTACGCAGCAGAGCATTGGACAGCAGGTAACTACTACACTGATCCTAACGGTGAGAAGTGCTATCCAAACAATATGACAGATGCAGGTGAGGCATTCGATCGTGGTGACTATGTTACTTCAGCTGTTGGTCTTGTTGCTAAGAAGGGTGACGTTCTCCGTATTGGTATGAAGGGTAACTCCAACCAAGGAGGTGACTCTTGGGCTATCTTCACACGCTTCAAGCTGATCTATCAGGGATTTGATGCAAAAGTTATCAAGCCAGCTCTTGAGAAGGCTGTTACAAGCGTTAATACAAATGCTCTTATGGGTGCCGATGTTATCACTGCAGCCAAGGATGCTGTAAACAGCGCAAATGAGGCTCTCAAGCAGACTGACGGTAAGGTAATGTTTGACGCTCTCACAGCTCTCTTTGCAATCCAGAGCAAGGTTGAGACTTCTACAGCTCTCTTCGCTGAACTTACAACCAAGGCAGAGGCATTCAACGAGACACTCAGCAATTCAGAGGAGGCTCGCCAGTCTGTTATCTCAGAGGCATCTTCACTCAGCTTGGAGATTTCTTCTGCCATCGAGGCTAACACCTATACTGACGCTCAGGCAACAGCGGCTATCGCAAAGATGGAGAGCCTGACAAAGCTACTTGCAGTTCCTGCATCAATCGACAATGCTTCCGACACTGATCGTGCTGATCTCACCGGTGTTATCACAAACAATAGCTTCGAGACTGGTGACCTTACAGGTTGGACAACAGCTACTGGTACAGGTGATACAGGTTCTAAGGACAACACCAATTCAACATACACTATCTCAAATGCTGATGGTGGCTATGTATTCAATACTTGGAATGGTTCTGCTATCGATGGTGGTTTCTTCGTAGCTCAGGACATTGAAAATCTCAACCTCCCTGCAGGTACATACGAGTTGAAGGCTCTCGTTGCTTCTGACGCTGGCAACACACAGAAGTTAATGGCTAACGGCTATGAGACTGAGATAACAACAAACGGTAAGGAAACTGCCGAAGAGGTTAGCGTAGTCTTCAAACTTGAGAATGACAACGATAAGATTTCTATCAAGGTTGCTTCAGAGTCTTGGTTCAAGGCTGATTACTTCCAGCTTTACTACTATGGCAAGAACAGCAGCAAGGAGACTGGAAACTACACTGGCATTGAGGATATTATAGCTAACAATTCTGAGGTAGCAGAGATCTACACAGTAAATGGTGTAAAGGTTTCAAAGCTTCAGAATGGTATCAACATCATCCGTACCTCAAAAGGTATAAAGAAGGCTATAAAATAACCTTTATGTATTGAACTACAAAAAATGACTATAAAAAATACTGGAGTGGGCTGAGATATGCCCACCCCAGTATTACAAAAAAAGTGATAAGAATCACGCAAAAAGAAGATAATGTACGAGAAGAGAGGAATTAAATCAATTGAAAATTGATAATTGACAATTGAAAATTAATAATTAACAATTAAATTATTAATACTAACTTTGAAACCAACGAAGGCTAACGCCTGAACAATATATATTAAGGTATAATTATAAATAACTACCCTCTAATTAAAAACAAAAAACAACTATAAACGACCTAACTATGATCATAGAAATCGCTAAACACAAGAGAATGCAGTGCAAGTGGGCAAGCAAGCTTTCACTTCACATGCTGACTATTGGTAGCCTATTTGCAGGTGCTGCAATGATGCAGTCTTGCGAAAAGGATATTCTTACTGGTCAGCCAGCATGGTTGGGAAACTCAATCTATGAACGTCTGGAAGAAGGCATTGAGGTCAATGGGCAGACAAAGACTTTCAAGACAACCCTTCGTCTCATTGACGACCTCGGATATACAGAGACACTTTCTAAGACTGGTTCAAAGACATTGTTTGTTGCATCAGATGACGCATATCAGGCATGGTTCAGTTCCCAGAATCTCTTTGGTGTTAAATCATACGAAGAACTTACATTGGAACAGAAGAAACAACTGTTCAATGGCACAATGATCAATAACGCTTATCTTCTTGAGTTGATGTCAAATGTTCCGGCAACTTCTGACAATACATTGCCAGAACAGGGAATGTGCATGCGTCGTGAGACCTCTGCAAGCATGTTCGACAATATTCCTGTATATAAGGCAGAAGACTTTCCTATCAATAACGAGATTGCAGACGATCCTGTAAACAAGGCATGGAACACGGTTCGCAATCTCGGTAAGAACATAAATATACTCAAGGATGCTACAACTGCACCTATGATTCACTTCCTTCCCCAGTTTATGGAGAAGAACAATATCACAGACAACGACCTTTATGTAATCTCAAGCCACAATTCAGAGTCAATCAAGGATTCATGGGTGAACGGCAAGAAGATTATCAGCAGTGAACAGACCTGCAAGAATGGGTATGTATATGTTGTTGATGGTGTCATGGCTTCAAATCAAAGCATGGCTGAAATCATCAACAACAATAACAGCACCAAGTTATGGTCAAAGCTGCTGAAGCGATTCAGTGTTCCTGTCAATATGGCAAAACCATATCAGGAGGAATTCTGGCGTCTGTACCCACAATATACCAATACAGACTCACTTTATAACCTTCGATATCTGAACTATAGCGGCAATCATCCACTCTATACACCAACAGGCAATGCGGAAGACGCTCTGAATGCAACAGGTCTGCTGAAATTTGATCCAGGATGGAATCAATACAAGGCTGACAACAATCAGTTGATTATGCAGAATGATGCAGCAGCCATGCTTGTACCAAACGACAAGGCTTTACAGGAATGGTTTGAGAATGGAGCCGGCAAGACTCTGAAGGACAAGTTTGGCAGTTGGGATAACATTCCATACGAGACTCTTGTAAAACTCATCAACGTAAACATGCAGGAGTCATTCGTTGCCACCGTACCTTCAAAGTTCGCTTCCATCCTCGATGATTCACAGCGTTCAATGAACGTGTCAATAGCCGACATAGATTCCTGCCTGATGGGATGCAATGGTGTGGTATATATAACAAACAAGGTATTCTCTCCATCGGAGTATTCATCCGTAATGTTCCCGGCACTCATCCAGAGTACAGGTACATTTAGCGTTATGTATCATGCCCTTACGAGTAACTACAACCAGACCTACATCAACACCTATGGTGCTTCAAAGGACTTCACCCCATACCTCACGGCTATGGATTCAAAGTTCAGTCTCATAATCCCATACAATAGTGAGGACTGGCTGAAAATCAATGGAACAGACGCAAAGATGCTATGTTTCATCGACCCATGTTCATACGGATTGCCACAGCAATATCTCCTTGCATTCTTCTATTACAAGGAGCAGATCAACGGCATAGCAATCCCTATCATTATGGCAGAAGATGGATCTTGGACAATAACTGAAGGTCCAGACTACACTCTCCCAGACAATACAGTTGTGAACCGTCTGTATGACTACATAGACAATTCCATCCTCCTTGAGGAGATTACCAGCGACAAGACCATGTACAAGACCAAGGCTGGTAGTGTAATAAAGGCATTCAAGGAAGGCAATGACATGTGTTTTCAAGGAGGCTTGCAGCTTCTAACGGGAGAAAAGGTCAAGGTGTCAGACAAATACACATACAATATGGGTAGTGGCGGAAATGGTACTACCTACGGTGTAAACAATGAAGACACTAAGGAATTGTTCAAGGTACAGGTTCCAATGACATCCCCTAAGTCAGTATTTGACATGCTCAAGCAAGAGCGAGACAACGGAGGTGATTCCTTGTTCTACAATCTCATATATTCAGACGAGAGCGGTTCTGCATTATTTGCCAGCAAGGATGGTGCTTACTACAGCCTGAACCCTGCAGAGAACAAGAACATCAAAATATTCGACAACTACAACTATACTGTCTATGTCCCTACAGATGCAGCAATCAAGAAAATGATTGACAATGGTTATCTTCCAACATGGGAAGACTATGACAAGGCTACATCAGAAGATGAAAAGAAGGTCATAGCAGACAGAATACATAATTTCATACGCTATCACATCCAAGACAATTCCGTGTATATCGGAGGCGACAAGGTTACAAATAAGCTATATGAGTCTGCCAAACTCAATCCGAAGAACAACCGTTTCTACTCCCTCACCGTAACTCAGGACGGAAACAGTCTGACAGTAAAGGATCAGTTGGGAAGAACCTACACGGCAAACACAGCCGCAAGCAATAAATGCTGTCGTGAATACTGGATGCTATTAGGATCTGGTGTTAAGGTGGACAACCTCCGTACTGGTGCATACAAGTGTCAGATATCTTCTTCTTCAAATGCAGTACTCCACAAGATTGACGGTGTTCTTCTTTACGACAAGAGCCAGGAAACGAGGTGGAAGTAAAAATAAGTGAAAAGTGAAAAGTGAAAAATTATAAAATACAAATTACACTTTTCCTGCGGAATAAAAACAGACAGAAATACTAATCTGTATTGTTCATTTTTCATTGCTCATTTTTCATTTAAATTAAGGTAATAAGTAATTAGTAATTTGTCATAATGAAACATAAGACAAACAACATAGCAGGCCACAAATGCAAGGTAGCAATAATGACATGTGCATTGTCATTATGTAGCTTAGCTGCCATGGCACAGCAGATTACACAGGTACATGGAACTGTCAGTGACGACCTCGGTCCACTGATGGGAGCTACAGTCTGTGAGATTGACGGCACAGGCCGTATCATCGAGTCTGCCATTACCGACATGAATGGTAACTTCACCATGAAAGTGAAGAATGCCAAGGACAAACTCCGTATCTCATACGTTGGACTGCAGACCCAGACTTTCAAACTGGACAAGACCACATACGATGTAACGATGGCATCTGCCACGACACTCAACGAGGTTGTGGTAAAGTCCAAGAAACGTGCCAACGGCAATGGTCTTGCCATACCAGAGAATGAGATTTCATACGCCAAGCAGACTATCGATACAAAGGAGTTTGAAGGACTCGGCATCACAACAATTGATGAGGCACTTCAAGGTCGTATCGCAGGTCTGGATATCGTAGGCAACTCTGGAGCCCTCGGTTCTGGCTCTACCATGCGTCTTCGTGGCGGTGGTTCTTTGTCTTCACTCACAAACCAGAATCCGCTTATCGTTGTAGATGGCAATGTTCGTGAACTGGATCTCTCAAATTTCGATGCGTCATCAGCAAACGACGAGCAGTTTGCTGAACTCCTTAACATCAACACCGAGGATATAGCAAGCATCAATGTACTGAAGGATGGTTCAGCTCTCTATGGTTCACAAGGTGGTAATGGTGTTATCGAATTGACAACAAAGCGTGGTAGCCGCGGAAAACCAAGCGTATCATATTCCCTCAAACTGACAGGTACATATCAGCCAAAGGGCATGGATCTTCTCAATGGTGACGACTACACCATGCTTCTCAAGGAGTCTTACTTCAACCCAAGGCAGAACAACTCGGCAAGCAATATCCCGGAAATCAACTACGATCCTTCATTCTCTGAATACAACCAGTATAATGACAATACAGACTGGCTAAAGGAAGTAACGCAACTGGGACTTCGCCAAAACCATTATATTACTGTAAATGGTGGTGGCGAGAAGGCACGTTTCCGTATCTCTGCTGGTTTCGACAAGGAAAATGGTACGGCAATAGAAGATAAGATGCACCGTTTCTCAACACGTGTGAACCTTGACTATACTGTCAGTGAACGCATTCTCGTACAGACAAACTTTGCCCTGACATATACCAAGTACAATCATAACTACGATGACCTCTACTCTATCGCCCTGAAGAAGATGCCGAATATGAGCGTATATGAGGAGGACGCGAACGGTAATGATACAAATGTATATTACAATATGCTACAGAGCGGAATTGCCAAAGGCTCGGAAGTATTCAAGGACGACCAGCGCAAATACGTAAATCCTGTAGCAAGTGCCCATCTGGCAAAGAACGACCAGACGAAATATGACCTCACCCCAGAACTCGTACTCAAATACGAGCTTATGGGTATGGACGAAGATCATGACCGCCTCACTTGGAAAGGTCAGATTTATATGAACATATACAACAACTACACATATAAATACTATCCATCTGAGCTCGTATCTACCGCATGGTCTTCAGGCCATAACACAGGCTTTGACGGTAGTTCAAAAAGCGTATCAATAACCACCAAGCACTCGCTAACATACGTGCCATCGTTCCCAAACAAAGATCATTCATTCATGACAATGGGACGTTTCGAACTTAGCTCAGGAAGTTCAAGCTGGCAGGACGACAGTGGCAAGGGAATGCCTTCACACATTGGTAGCGTCAACGCAGGAGGCACCGTTGAAGGTCTGGGATCAAACTACAACGAGTCACGTTCACTGTATCTTACATTCACGGCTCACTATGCATATAAGAGCCGCTATTCATTCGATGTGACAATGCGAGCAGACGGAACTACCAAGTTCGGTCCAGATAAGCGTTGGGGCTATTTCCCGCAGATTTCCGGTCGTTGGAACATCATTGAAGAGCCATTCATGCAAGGTCTCAAGGAAAAGGGATTGTCCATGCTATCAATACGCCCATCATGGAGTCTTGTAGGTAATGAACCAAACAAGAACTACCTATACGTATCAAAATACGGTAGCACAGCTCAGTATCTCGGCATCAACGCCATGCGCCCAACAAACCTGAAGCTCACAAATCTCCAGTGGGAAAAGGTGCAGAACTTCAACCTCGGCTTCGACCTTGGTTTCCTTGAGGATCGCCTAAACCTTATATTTGAAATATACAGAATTACCCGTTCAGATATGCTGATGGGCAATTACCGCATACCTTCAAGTTCAGGTTATTATTCACTCGACTACCGTAATACAGGTAAGATTCGCAATACAGGCTGGGAATTCCATATCAATACGAATAAGCTTATCAAGAAGGGTAAATTCTCAGTTGACCTTAACGCGAACTTCGGCAACAACCGCAGTGAATTGCTTGAAATGGATCCAACCGTGCTGAAATCAATGAATTCAACATATACAAATGGTAACCGTGAGGTGCTTACACGAGTACAGCTCAACAACCCTCTTAACGCGATCTACGGATTCCGCTCAAAGGGAGTATATATGTACCAGTACGAGACCATCAAGAATATGCCACGAGAGCAGCAGCAGGCATTCATAGATGCAGGCAATACTGCACCTGTAGCACTCAATGCTGATGGAAAAATAATATATGATGACAATGGCGACCCAATCCAGATGAAATTCAACTATTCCAATGACGGAACAGGAAAGAACTATAATTTCCGCGGTGGTGATGCCATTTATGAGGATGTGAACCATGATGGTCAGATCAATGCACTTGATATCATGTATCTTGGTTCCTCACTTCCAAAACTTACTGGTGGTTTCGGTTTCTCAATAAACTACAGTGACCTGAAACTTTCTGCTCAGTTCACCTATCGTGTAGGTGTTGATATACTCAATCTCGCTCGTCTTGATGCAGAGGCAATGATAAACAACAACAACCAAAGTCAGGCAGTAAACTACCGTTGGCGCAAGGAAGGTGATGTAACCACGATTCCACGTGCGATGTATGGCAAGGACTCAAACTACAACACACTTATCTCAGACCGTTTCGTAGAGGACGGATCATATCTCCGTTGTAGCTACATTCAGCTCTCCTATGCACTCAAGAAGAAGATGTTGCAATGTATCGGTCTTAATAAGATCAGTCTTTATCTAAGTGCCAACAACCCATTCGTATTGACCAAATACACAGGTGTTGACCCTGATATCTCTGCAAGTGGCTATAATCCTGCACAGGATAATGGTCGCCTACCTCGCGTGCGTTCTTACACGCTTGGTGCAACAGTGTTCTTTTAAAAGTTTTCCAAAATGGAAGGATGCTAGATTACACTATTGTAACGAAGTAATTTGTAATTCGTAATTAGTAATTTCTATGAACAATATAAAATCTAAAATACGCAAGAACAGTTTCGAACTCATGGCACTCACATTAGGCGTTATGAGTTCAGGAACACTGACGAGTTGCGGAGATTTCCTCGAAATTGAGCCTCAGAATGAAATTACCCTTGAAAAGTTCTGGAATGAGAAGGCCGATGTTGAGGCAATCATTGCAGGCTGCTACTCACAGATGCAGTCATACGCAATTATGAGCCGTATGATGATCTGGGGAGAATATCGTTCTGAGAATGTTGTCTATAACGACCCTGATGACAAGGATCAGAACCTCAAGAAGGTATTAAAGGAGAACCTGACAGCCAACAATGCATATACAACATGGGGTGATTTCTATTATGTCATCAACAATTGCAACACCCTACTCAAATATGCTCCTGGGGTTGCAGAAGTAGATCCTTCATATAGCAATTCTCAACTCAAGGCAGACATTGCAGAAGCAACAGCAATCCGTTCTCTATGCTATTTCTACCTTATACGCACATTCCGTGATGTACCATACACGGAAGAATGTTATCTTGATGATAGCCAACCTCTTCAGATCAAGGCTTCAACATTTGACGAGGTACTTGCCAAACTGATTTCTTCCCTTGAAGAGGTAAAAGATAATGCACTAGAAGCTTATCCAGATGACTCTTCCGACTACTCTAAGTATTACAATACAGGTCGCATTACCAAATGGGCTATATACTCAATGCTCTGTGAAATGTATCTTTGGCAAAAAGACTATGCAAAATGCGTGGAATATGCCAAGCTCATAATCGACCACAAGAAAGAAGAAGCCAAGGCAAATAAGAAATATTCAGAATCAGACTTTGCCAACTGGGGGGGGTATCCTCTCATCGGAACACGCAACAGAAATCAGAACAACACGTATGGACAATCATTCAATGATGTATTCGTTACAGGAAACAGCATTGAAAGTATCTTTGAACTCACATTCATAAAAGGCTCTGACAACAAGCAACTTTCAAACGGTCCTTTCGGAGATTTCTACGGAGGCATAGGTCATGCTGCATGGGTAAATGCATCTTCATACGTATCGCTTGATGAACCAAATGCCACATACAAGGTATATGACAAGCAAAATAAAGGACTTGACATGCGTGCATACGAAAACATTATATGGGCAGGCAAAGATTCACCTTACCGCATTGGAAAGAATACATCCAAAAGTGGTGTTTTCTTCTATGCAGCTCCTTCTGCCACCAATTTCTGGAGTATGTCTATGTGGAGCAACCAATATGAGACATATTATAATGGAAAAGATTATGAATCACGCAACAAAGCAAACTTTATCTTCTATCGTCTTTCTGATATCATGCTCCTTGCCGCAGAGGCTACTGCACAGATGATCTCGCAGGAATCTGGAGATCTCACATCAGAATCAGACATAGAGAAGCGTAACTATGCCTTCAGTCTTGTAAATGCAGTCAACAAGCGTTCTATAGCCCAGCAGGAACTAAAGGACACCCTTGTCATGACCAATTACAATACCAAGGAAACTATTACAGACCTCGTGTATGAGGAGCGTCATAGAGAACTTATGTTCGAAGGAAAGCGTTACTTTGACCTCGTACGCAGATCACAGCGTGATGGTAATACAACGTATCTTGCAAAGAAATGTGCAAACAAGGATACAAACCTTCAGTCTATAATCGAGAGTAAGATGAAAAAGATGGATGCAATCTACTGGCCTTACAATCTCGATGAACTCAAGGTGAACCCATACCTGATACAAAACTCTGCATTCGGTAGTGGCGAGAATAGTAGTTATGAGGCTAATTAATATAATTATTAGTAATTATTATGAAGAAATTCACATTTAACATATTGGCATTCCTGTCACTCGTTTCCCTGGGTGTCACATCATTCTCATCTTGTTCTGACGAGCCAGATGCAGAGAGCTACTACACCTTCACAGGCAAGATGATGAGTCAGTATCTACAGAGCAACGAAAACTTCAGTATGTTTGCTACCATCGTTGAACGTGCAGGTCTTATGGATCAGCTTTCCGCATACGGTCACTATACATGTTTCCTGCCAGACAATAATGCAGTAAACGCATACCTCAGGAAATATAACCTTTCGTCTCTCGATGATCTGTCAGACTCTCAGTGTGACACTATTGCCCGTACTCACCTCCTCCCGGAGATGTACTCAGTATCTGATATGGCTGATGGTATGCTTGCCACACAGAACATGATTAAGCGTAATGTTCAGGTAGAGCATAAGACAGATGCCAACAGTAACTCCGTTGTTGTGGTAAACAGCAATTCAACTATCAGTTTCGAGCATCAGGATGACTCTGTGGAGAATGGTATCATACAGCAGATTGACGTTGTTCTGGAAAACTCAACAAAGACCGTAGGATCACTTCTTCTTCAAAACGATGAAGTTTCAATCTTTGCAAATGCCATCCATGAGACAGGTCTTGATGAAAGAATGGATAGCGTAGAGGATCGTAAATATGCAGCAGAATATGAGAAATACAAGAACTCAAAATGGGATGTACAATCAATCACCACAGGAGCTCGATCTGCAGAAGATGTTTACTATCCAGAAAAACGTCTCTATGGATTCACAGCCTTTGTCGTTCCTAATGAAATTCTCAAAAGAAAAGGCATTAACGACGTAAAAGGACTCTATGACGAGGCTGTTAAAATATATTCTTCAATATATCCAGAAGATGTAAACAAAGAAGGCTGGAAGTTTGACCATCTCACAGACTCTATCAACCCTCTAAAGCGTCTTCTCCAGTATCATATCCTTGACCGTAATGTTCAGGGCTACAACTTCCTGACCGTACGTGAGGATGCAGGTATCGACATTGACTTAGTGAACCCAACAGAATGGTACACGACAATGCTACCATACACTATGCTGAAGGTGGAGAAACTAACAGTAAGCAAGTGGGCGGGGCCTACAGGTATCGTAGGTGATCGTTACCTCAACCGTCGCTATGACGATACCCATAATACAAATGGTGTTCACATACGTCCTACAGTACCAGAACAATATGACAACAATGCTGTAAACGGAATATACTTCTATGTTGATGATATACTGAAGTTTGATGAAGATACACGCGACTACGTGCACAACTGCCGTATTCGCATGGACTTCTCGACAATTTTCCCAGAAATCATGACCAACAACATGCGTATGAATGGTCAGAACATCGGAGGTTCAAATGTCGGTAAGAACTATCAATTCCCACAGGGATACCTTGATGGTGTAATACTTAGAGGTGACAGTCGTCTTACATATTGGTATCCACGTTCTGGATACTATTCCATGAATGGAGACGAGATGGATGCACAGGAAGTATTTGATATCACTTTCAACATTCCACCTGTTCCTTTCTCTGGTGAATGGCAAATTCGTCTTGGCTTTGCTCCTATGAGTAAGGCTGACGGTGCAGAGCGTGGTCAGGTTCAAATTTACTTCGATGAAAAAGCTACAGGTATTCCTCTCAACATGGCTGAGCCTATTGACCTTGTAAGCGTATATGGTTCCGCATTCCCTGACTATCTCAACATACGTGGAGACGATGACAAGCGTCAGGAAGACTTCAAGATTCTGAAGAATAAGGGATACTATCGTGGACCTCACTCCGTTTTCAATAGTTCTGACGGAACAAAGGCTGGCAAATACAACACATTCTCCCAGATGTCACATACAGTCCGCAAGGTTCTCTGTACTGTCAACATAGAGGCAGGCCAAACACATACACTCCGTATCAAGAACGTATCTACCGTTCTTCCAAAGAAAAAGGAGGCTATGCTTGATTACCTTGAACTCGTACCAAAGTCAGTCTATGGAGTATCTGACAGTGGTTCATCTGAGGATGACCTCTAAAATAAATGAAAAATGAAAAGTGAAAATATAAGTTGCACTTTTTCTTGCGAAATAATCGCAACCAAAATACAAATCTGTATTTTATAATTTTTCATTGTTCATTTTTCATTTGAAAATTTTTCAACTTTTCATTTTATAATAAAAAGATAATATGAAAATAAATAAGATTATAACAGCAGCGATTGGTCTCTTTGCATTCGGTACAATTTCCTGTACCGATACTTGGGATGAGCACTATCAGTCTGCCACTATGGGCGAAGGCACACTGTGGGAGACGATAAAGAGCAATCAGAACCTGTCAAATTTCGCAAAGGTCATAGAGGCTACTGGGTATGATAAGTCACTTGCCAGCAGCCAGGTCTTCACCGTTTTCGCTCCAACAAACGATAAGTTCACAGAAGCTGATGCAAATGCCATAATCAATGAATATCAATCAGGGCTTGCCAAGGGGCTAAAAGGCGATAAGAATACGGCTATCAAGGAATTTGTGATGAATCATATCGCCTTGTACAACTATTCCGTTGCCAATGAAACCGCTGACACAACAATCCGCGTGATGAACGGCAAATATCTTGGTCTCACCAATAGCACGTTCTCAGGTAAGAACTTCACCAGTACTAACAAGCAGACAGGAAATGGCATACTCTTCACCATTGATGATGTGGCAAATTATGTTCCAAACATATTTGAATACACAAAATCAGACGAAGAGCTTGACAGCGTACAGCACTTCCTGTATATGTCATCTCCATATCAGTTCCACGTAGAAGAATTCAAGGAAAGCGAGTCTGTGCCAGGTGAAATCATTAATGGTAAACAGCACTTTCTCGACTCTGTAACCGTGACACAAAACGAGTTACTCAACGACTGGCTATCTGCCAAGCTCAACAACGAAGATAGCAGTTACTACGCCCTCATGCCAACCAACAAGGTATGGAAGGAACAGTACGATAAGAACATTACATTATTCCAGTATGACAAGAAGGTTTCTGGACGCGATTCCCTTATGTGGGTATATCCACGTGTATTCATTCTTGCAGGAATGCAGTTCAGCAAAACGACCAATCCTCTTCTTGGCGTGACAGAAAACATTGACTCAATAATGTCACCATTGGCCTTGCCTTACTATTATAGAAAATATTATTATGGATCGTATGACATCAAGCCATTCCAATTTGATAAACCATACGCCCAGAATGGTATATTCTCTACAGTAAAGAGCAGAAAAGAATGCAGTAATGGTATTGTAATGAAGACCGATGAATGGAAAGTTGACCGTAGAGAGACATTCCTAATGAATATCATTATGGAGGCAGAAGGTGCCTATACCCTTGACTCTCTTTCCGGTGCAACGCCTAACGCAAAGCCAAGTTGGACAGCAACGACTGTAACAAGCGATAACCCATTCTACAACAAGGTATCCAACAATATTTACTATACCCTTATACCAGCCAATCTGAGCGATATGGGTGCACTATTCGATTTCAGGAATGTACTTTCCAACCAGAAATACGACATGTACGTTGTAACAGCTCCAGCATTGGCAGGTGACACATTGGCAACAGATACACTTCCTACCCGATTTAGTGTCACATTGTATTGGCATAATATGGAAGGAGAAGAAGTTTCCAAAGTTGTCGGAGAAGAAGATGGTGGAGATATCAGCTATGATAGTTCAACAAGAAAGAACACATTCCTTGTTGATCCTAAAAAGGTTCACGAAATCCACATCGGAACATTCGAATTCCCTACTTGTTCCTACAATCTCCAAGAACCACAGGTCAAGGCTCTTGTAGAAATCAACGTAAGAAGTTCGGATGTGACAAAGAAGATATACACAAGATCACTTCGTATTGACCAGTTGAAACTGGTGCCACACGTTGATAGCGAATAGAGACTCATTTAAGTTACCTACTATCACAATTTGTGCAGAAGTGGTAACTAAGTAATTTGTAATTCATAATTCGTAATAAAATAGAATATGAAACGATATATACTATACGGACTTACAATGCTTATGGCTTGTCCTCTAGGCGTCTATGCTCAAGAGGAGGATGATAGTGAGGATGTAGTTCAGACTATTGCCCCTAAGACAAGAAAGCTCAAGAAGAAATACGAGACACGAACCGTAAGGGGTACTGTGCTTGACGCTGCAACGGAGAAGCCTATCGCAGGAGCAATAGTCAAGACCCAGGGCATTGAAGGATTTAGTGCTCTGACCGATGACAATGGTAACTACACTATCAGCGTCCCTTTGTTTGCTTCGGCCATATACATATCAACACCAAGCTATAATTCTGTTGTCATTGGTCTTGACAAAAACGAGACCCAGCGTACCGCACGCCTTCTCTCTTCTACTTTCAAGCCAGAATACACAGAAACCACCAATGTTCTCAACTCTGCCTCAACAAGCAGTTTCAAATATACTAATGCCTTGAACATTAAGGAAGAGGTACAGAAACAACTTGGTGCTTTCGCCTATACAACCCAACGCAGTGGTACTCCTGGTATTGGCTCCAACACATTCATCCAGGGTCTCAACTCACTCAATGCCAACGCCCAACCTCTCATAGTGATTGACGGTGTAATCATTGAGCAGCAGTATGGTCGTGAGATGCTTCACAATGGTTTCGTCAATGACATCCTCACCAACATCAACCCTGCCGACATTGAGAACATATCCATACTCCGCAATGGTACTGCACTCTATGGCGCACGTGGTGCAAATGGTGTCATCGAGATTAAGACACATCGTTCTGCAAGTCTTGCTACACGTATAACGGCAAGTCTTTCCGCAGGCGTTTCAACAGAACCTAAGTTCTACGAAATGATGGAGGCTGAGCAGTATCGCAACTATGCCTCTACTCTATTGAAGACCGTCAATACCAAACGTAGTGACTTCAAGTTCCTCAATGCTGACCCAAATTATTATTACTACAATCAGTATCGCAACAATACTGATTGGAAAGATTATATCTACCGTAATGCCTTGACGCAGAACTATGGCATTAACATCGAAGGTGGTGATGAGGTGGCACAGCTAAACCTTTCAGTAGGTTATACTTCTGCTAACAGTCCTCTCAAATGCAATGACATGACCCGTTGGAACATCCGCTTCAATGCAGATGTACAGATTACTCAAGAACTGGGTGTGAGATTTGACGTCTCATACTCCGAACTCACACGTGACATCCGTGATGACGGTGCCCCAACAACATACGATGAGGGTACTCCTACCGCTCCGTCATTCCTTGCATACGTCAAATCACCTTTCATTAGTCCATATTCATACGGAGGAGGTAAAATTTCCGACTCCTATCTTGATATCACCGATGAAACGTATCTTGACGAGGCTTTGGCTCTCTACAGCAACTATAACTATAAGTTAGGTAATCCTGTTGCATTCAATGAGTATGCAGAAGCAAAGAATAAGAACCGTTTTGAGAACTCGTTACTGAACATTGCCGTTACCCCGAAGTATCAGTTCAACGAGCATCTTTCTCTCTACGAGCATTTCTGCTACAACCTCGTGAATACCAACAATAAGTACTATGTACCTATAAATGGTGTTCCTACTTTCTATGTGTCAAGCGTTTATGGCAAGCGCGAGAACATTGTCAGCTCTCTTGCTACAAAACAGAACTCCATACAGAGCGATACACGACTATCATGGAACAATCGCTATGACGCTCACAACGTGGCTGTGTTCGGTGGTGTGCGCATGAACTTCGAGAACTATACACGTGGTCGTCAGCTTGGCTATAATACTGGCTCGGACAAGACTCCGTTCATGAGTTCAAGTCTTATGAATTCACAGAGTAGTGGCGCGGATGAGTCATGGAACAACATGGATATGTATATTCAGGGTAACTACAACTACCTTGGACGCTATTTTGCACAGGTCAATCTCACAGCAAGCGGTTCTTCACGATTCGGAAAGAATGCTGTAGGAGGCTTGAAGATGCTTGATGCCGTCTGGGGACTCTTCCCTTCTGTTCAGGGTTCATGGGTTATGACCAACGAACCTTGGTTTGCTGATATCAAGGGTATTGACTATCTGCGTCTTACCGCAGGATTCGACATGAGCGGTAATGATGACATTGATATATTTGCAGCAAAGTCATACTTCGCATCCTCTCTCTATCTGAACGCAATATCCGGGTTGACATTTGCTGGTATCGGCAATACAGCTATCAAATGGGAAACTACTCGCAGATTCAATGTCGGGATTGAAGGTAATTTCCTCAACAACCGTCTCTCTGTAGGCTTCAACTATTTCAGAAGCTCAACAACTGGTTTGCTTGCGCTTCAGGAACTCGGTTTCCTCTCAGGTATTGAACAGAACTGGGCTAACAGTGGCGAACTCCAGAACAATGGCTATGATGTCAATGTACGTGGCAAGATTATTGCAACAAAAGACTGGGGATGGGAACTTGGTGCAAGTGTAGGCCATTACAAGAACAAGATTACGAGTCTTGGACTTAGCAACGGCATGACTGGATATACAACAGACATAAATGGTGCTACAATACTGACACAGGAAGGTAGTGCAGCAAACCTGTTCTATGGTTATCGCACCAAGGGTGTATTCGCTACTACCAAGCAGGCACAAGATGCAAACCTATATATCCTTGATGCCAATGGTGTGGACAAAAACAAGTTTGAAGCAGGTGACGTGATATTCGATGACCTCAATGATGACCATGAGATCAATGAGAAGGATCGTATGGTGATAGGTGATCCTAATCCAGACATATACGGCAACATCTTCACATCACTGTCATGGAAGAACTTCAAGTTTGATGCCAACTTCACCTACAGCCTCGGCAATGACGTATATAACTATATGCGTCAGCAGTTGGAGTCTGGTTCACGTTTCATGAACCAGACAACGGCAATGACACAGCGCTGGATGGCAGAGGGAAATGTAACAAATATGCCAAAGGCTACATTCCAGGATCCAATGCAGAACTCACGCTTCTCTGACCGATGGATTGAGGACGGTTCATATCTCAAGCTTAAATCTATCACTATAAGCTACGACCTCCCTATCAATTCAACATTCCTTCAGGGACTACAGTTCTGGATTCAGGCAAACAATGTGTTCACTCTCACAAAATATCTCGGTACAGACCCTGAGTTCTCCAGTTCTTCATCCGTCATAGGTCAAGGCATAGACCTCGGCTATCTCGGACAGAGCCGAAGCTTTGTGGCAGGAGTGAAGATTAACTTGTAAAAAATGAAAAATTTAAAATGAAAAATTATAAAATACATATTACTTTCTAAGGTATAGACGTTACTTGTATTTTTCATTGTTCACTTTTCATTTTTCATTAAAAATATATTCGTTATGAAAAAGTTTATTAGAAAACATATAAGCAAGAGTAGAATGTCATTCCACATTACACTTCTAACTATACTCTTTACACTATGCGGATGCTCAGACTTCTTCGATCAGGACTCAACCTACATCGTGGACACAGAGAAAGAACACCTCAACAATGCCACCGATACGATATATTCCCTCACAGGAATACTGAACAAGGTGCAGGCTATCGCAGACCGCACTATCCTTCTGGGCGAGGCGAGAGGTGATCTCGTGACCGTTACTGATGCTACGGCAGCCGACCTTCGTGCTGTTGCGAACTTCAACATCAATGATGACAATATGTATAATAATCCTGTGGATTACTATGCAATCATCAATAACTGCAACTATTTCATTGCCAAGGCTGACACTGCACTGAAGAACAATCGCAACCAGTATATCTTCAAGGCTGAATATGCGGCCGTGAAAGCTATACGTGCATGGACTTATCTACAGCTTGTCACCACATACGGTAAGGTGCCTTTCGTCACCACTCCTATCATGACAAAGGAAGAGGCTGAGATGAACTATCCTCAGTATGACATCAAGCAGATATGCAACTATTTCATCAACGATGATAAGCTTCAGGATTACGTAGATGAAGAGATGCCTCAATATGGTGACATCAAGAGTCTTCCATCAAGAAACTTCTATTTCCCTATACGCCTTGTACTCGGAGACTTAAATCTCTGGGCTGAGAACTATTTCGAGGCAGCCAAATACTATTTCGACTACCTCAATAACCGTAATGGAAAGAATACCATTTATCCAATACAGGATTATTCCGTAAGATGGCTGGATGCAGAATGGAACAACTATAACTACAGTTGGCTACCATCGTCATTTGGTGAAAGTATAGAGAAATCAGTTACGAAGACAAACGAACTCATCACCCTCATACCTATGGACTCTATTCCATCTGAGGGAAACTATAGCCAGTTGCGTAACATCTTCAACTCAAGGGAAGAGAACGACTATCAGGTTAGCCTTGTTCCTTCACAGTATATGATAAACTTATCTGCCAGCCAAAAGTACTGCTACACGGACAATCTCGGAGATGTAGTTTACGCTCCAAGCACAATAGAGAACTACATGAATGGTGATCTCAGACTTTCACAGGCTTGGAAATCAATGGATAATTACACGAATCCTAAGACTGGTGCATCATATAAGTATCAGATTGTCAATAAGTATTCCACAAAGAACATCCACATATACCGTCGCACTCTCGTGTATCTGCGCCTTGCAGAAGCCCTGAATCGCGCAGGATATCCACGATATGCATTCCAGATTCTATCATCAGGTGTAAATACCGAGGTTCTCAACGATAGCATCATACCTCACTATACAGCAGATGCCCAGAAGATTATGGATAACTTCCATTTCGTAGGAACACGTCTGTCTTCTTCTACTGGTGGATATGTTGTCAACACTAGTGCATATTCAAAATTCACGGTAAACACCATAGGTATCCACAGCCGTGGTTCTGGCTTCACTCCTGCCAATGAGTATTACCAGATGCCTTACAATCCGGAAATCACAGACTCTATCCAGCAGATTGCATGGCAACAGGAACAGGTGGAGAATATGATTATAGATGAAGGTGCGCTCGAATTTGCCTTCGAGGGAATACGATACTATGACCTTCTCCGTGTGGCTCTGCGCCGAAACGATCATTCTTATATTGCAAATAAAATCAAGAACAGGAATGGAAATTCCTCAAGCATTGTTGACGCTGACCTTACCGATCAAAGGAATTGGTTCCTGCACTGGAAAGGAAAAATCGGTTTGTAATTGTGAGAATGCCATTGTAAATTGTACATGGTAAAATTGGACTTAGTATTATGAAAAGACAAGTGATTATATTAACAGCGATGTTGTCGGGATTCCCGGCAGCATCGTTTGCGCAACGTACCACACACTCATCAATGTGGGTAACAAGTGGAAAGGCGAAGGCTACAGCCGTTCCTTTCAAGGCTGATGCTGATATCAGCGAGTATCTTATTCCACAAGAACCAATAAATTGGGGAATGGATGTGGCATGGGATAATGCCGACAACGTGACACGAGGAACAAACTACATAGGCAAGGATGTGATGGCTACTGGCCGTATATCATTCCAGCCAAGCGACCTTGTGGATGCTAACGGCAATCTATCCTCTGCACAACAGGCTGCCCTTCAGACACGCCTTGACCATATCGCTATAAGTGGTGTGCGCAATGTCATTCTCAACTGCGACCATGAGAAGCTAAACAAGGATAACTACTATGGTAAGCCAGAAGAGTGGTACAAGGTCATAAAGGCATCGGTTCTCTATGCCAAGAATAAAGGCTTTAATGTAATCACTATATCTCCATTCAACGAGCCTGACTACGATGGATGGGGAGAGGGAACGAAGGATCATTTCAAGGCAATCGCAAAGTTCATTTCTGAAGATCCTGCCCTTGCAGGAATCCGCATTTCCGCAGGTAACACCCTAAACTGCGATAAGGCTCTTGAATGGTATAACTATATGTTGCCTTATGCCACTGAGGGTAATACCCATCAGCTTGCAGGTTCATTCAAGAACTATGCTGATTTCTGGCAAAAGGTAAAAAACGACGGCAACTATGCCACAGCAGATGAGCTACATAACGTTGGTGAGGCTTTCATCGGAGCACACTACGGAATGCAATCTGGCGTATGGTGGGGATGGGATGGAGCTGCACGCGGAGAATATTGCAGGGCTTCATTCTATGGCAAGGAGATTGGCTATGCTGAGAATCGTGACGCATGGTCGGCTGCTACCGTATATAAGCGTAACGACGGACGTATGGATGCCTTCCTCGGAACATCAGAGCGTCAGGCTACAAAGTCATCATACGAGTTTATCTCTACTGATCGTCCTGTTTTCTTCGATGGCTATGGCCCTACATACTCATATAGCGTAGAAATGCCTGGCGGTACTGGCTATCAGCAAGGTCAGACTAACGCAGAGCGTATGGTACTCATCCATAGCGGTGAGGATGCCCCACTCGACCCTATCAAGAATGGCACATACGTCATAATGAATATGAATGCCAAGCTATGCCTCGGAACATACGATAACAAGACGGAAAGCGGTCGAGGTATTGCATTGAGGAAATATACACTCAACAACCTAACCCCAAACATCAATGATGCCTATCAATGGAATCTTGAAATGGTTCCAACCACAGGACAGGGTGACCTCAGCTATTTCTGGCTCTTTTGGAAGAAAGACCCTACACTACTTATGGATATAAAGGACTGGAGTACATCTGCTGGTGCATCCATCATCAATGTGAGAGGCGGTAAGGGTACTAACGAGCAATGGTTCCTTGAATATGCAGGAAATGATAGTTGGTATATCCGCTCTCGTCATAGTGGTCTGTATCTCGAAGTTAAGAATGCAGGAACATCTGCCAATAACTACATCCAGCAGGCTGCGTTTACAGGCAATCCTGAACAGCAATGGCGATTCATGCCGGTAGAGGCAAAGCCAAAGCTCGAACTTGATGCTCCTACTGCCCCAACGAATGTATCTGCAGATGTTCAGAGCGCTTCTATCAAGCTTTCTTGGACTGCCAATTCTGAGGAGGATATCCTTGGATATAATATCTTCCGCAAGAACGGCGATTCATACGATATGATAGGTAGAATGGTGGAAGGCACGGAGTTTATTGATAATGATATTACTCCAGGGCAGAACTATACCTATAAGATCAAGGCTGTAGATAATTCACGCAATCAATCGGAAGCCTCAACTGAGGTTAGCGCTACCGCAAATTCGGAGAAAGCTCTCATAGCGCACTATGATTTCGAGGACGACACAAACGATGCAACCATCAATACCCTTGACGGTATCACATCTGGCTCAACATCATACAGTTCGCTGATGAAGAAGAGTGGCAAGAAGAGCCTCTATCTCAAGGGTTCTGACGGCTATCTCACTCTCCCTCCTTCTGTAGGAAATCTCTCAGAAATGACGATAGCCATGTGGGTGAACATCAATAACACTAACAGTTGGCAGCGCATTTTCGATTTCGGCAATGGCACAGACCAGTATTTCTTCCTCACCCCAAGCAATGGCAGTGAGATGCGTCTTGTTATGAAGAATGGAGGCGACGAGCAGATTCTCTCTACCACCAAGGCAACAACAGGATGGCACTATGTAGCCGTAACACTTGCTCCAGATGCCGTTACGCTCTATGTTGATGGTAATGCCACGACATCCAATGCCATCACTATCCGTCCATCCGACTTCCATCCGAAGCGTAACTATATCGGTCGCAGTCAATATACCGCAGATCCATTCTTCGTCGGATATATCGACGACCTGCGCATCTATAACTATGCTCTCTCTGCCGATGAGGTTGAGACCATCAGAAACGGTGGTGAGGTGACATCCATCACCCAACCCACATCAACCATCACTCCAAATGCCATCTACAACATTTCTGGTGTAAAAATGAATAAGGAGAATGTTCCTTCGGGTATCTACATCCAGAATGGAAAGAAGAGAATAGCCCCCTAGCCCCCCAAGGGGGAACTCTTTTGATAGTAATAAACCCTCAACGTAATTAACAAATATGATTAATATGCATCGTCAATCATCCCATAATAGTTTATTTCATCAGTGGAAAAAACTATATAAAAAGCTCCCCCTTGGGGGGCTGGGGGGCTTTGTTTTGCTCTTCTCGCTTAATTGTTCTGCACAGACCGATGCGACAAAATACATCAGCAACCCATCTTTCGAGACTGGCGGACTTTCAAAATGGAAGTCAAGCGGTCTTCAGGTACAGGGAAATTCTTCTTTCTCGAAGAAGAATGGTAGCGTGTATGTAGAGAAATGGGTATCGAAGGGCAGTAATGTTGGTGATGCAAGCGTATCACAGGTTATTTCGGATCTCCCTCTTGGCAAATATACCCTCACGGTAGCAGCACAGAACCTGAACGAGGCTTCTACTTCTGAGCAATGCTCTGGTGCATATATCTATGCTGGCGACCAGAAAACCGATGTCTTCACTCCGAATGATTATAGCGTGGATTTCTCATGCACCACAGGTGAGGTAGAGATTGGTTTCATAGCAAAAGGAGCTAAGGGAAACTGGCTCGCCATCGACAATTTCCGTCTTACTCTCATTGAGGCTGAATCTTCCGCAGTCATATTCTCAAAGCTATCAGAAAGCATCACTAAGGCTGAAGGTCTCGCCTCGCAGAATATTGATGCCAAGGCTCTCACGCCTCTTCTCTCTGCCCTTCAAACGGCAAAGACTTTTACCGAGACTACCGAAAGCATGGATATGCAAAAGGCACTCTTTGCCCTTAATGCAGCCATTTCAAAGGCAGAGTTTGCCTTGAATCTTGCAAACGCTACCGCTGGCGATGGTCTTGAGCCAACAGTTACGAAGACGAACACATACGTTCCTACTGGTGCAACACAGGCTCTTATGCGTGCCACGATGACAGGAACGAATATCCTTGAGCGTGGGGTATGCTGGAGTAAGGAGCATAACCCCACGGTGCTCGATGACCGCACCACCGAGTACTGGACGCTCAACGGAAATATCTATCACATCACCAATCTTGAACCTGCCACCGTGTATTATCTCCGTCCTTACGTCATGAACAAGACATACACCGTGGCGTATGGCGAAGAGGTGAAGATTGTCACTCACCCGAAGGGTAACTGTACTGGCACATGGGATAATGGCGCTCCTTCTGCTGAGGCTAACGACCGTTGCCGTACTGCCATAAACCAGACCATCGACTACTTCAACGAGTGGACTGGCATCAAGGGCTTCACCCTCTCTGGTCACTATGGCGCAAATACCCCAACCGCCGATTGCAGCTATGGTGGATGGATGCGCATCGGACCTAATGCAGGTAATCAGGCTATCGGTACGGTGCTCCATGAGACTGGTCACGGCGTGGGTGTAGGCACTTCCAACCGCTATGCTGACACCAACCTCCATAACTGGAAATGGTATGGTCGTGAGGCTAACAAGATGTACTCATTCCTTGAGAACAAGGAGGCTAACCCATACACCTCCGATTTCTGTATGGTGGGCGACGGCACTCACGCATGGGGATCAAGCGCAACGTACGACTGGTTCGTTAATGGTGCCGATAAGGATAAGCACCTCGAACTTCAGTATGTCGGCGGATGCTGTCTGCTTTATGCAATGTTCATCGACGGTCTCTGCCCTACCACAGCCTATACCAATGGTCTCCCAGGCTACACATACAATTTCGATGAAACGAAGAAATACTATCTCATGTGCAAGAACTCTGCAAGCGGACTCGGTGAGGCTCTTCTCTATGCCAACGGCTCAAAGACCATAGCCCTGAAGGATATGCTTTCTGATAACAACGGCATTCCAGACGAGGCTGCATGGACGCTGACCTACGAACCCGAGACTGGCATGTATCTCTTCAAGAACGTGGCAAAGAACAAGTATCTCTCCAAGCGCAGCGGTTATATGCTCTACACCACCGCAAAGCCCGCTGATACGGAGAAGTTCCAGCTCATGCCCGACCGTACCGATGTAACCATCACCACGGCTACTGATAAACTGACTACCCACGGATATTGGATCACGGGTACTTCCACCCTTTCTGCCAATACCTCAAACTATACTTCCAATGCCTCATTCGTCACCTTCGATTTCTCCGATTCTGCCACCAAGCAGCAATGGATAATTCTTTCCGAGGACGAGATTGCGAATTATTGGCCAGCAACAACGGGGATCAGCCAACACCTATCACCCAACACCCAACACCCAAGCACCACCTACAATCTCAATGGGCAGCGCATCAATGGTAATGTCAAGGGATTAATCATCAAGAATGGCAAAAAGGTTACGGTAAAATAAAAAATCCCCCCTTGACAGTTTGACAGATTGACAGATGACAGATTAATAAACGTGAGTTTGATGAAAAGCGCCGAAGGTGCGACACCTAACAGGGCAGTCCGCAAGGGCTGTCACTATGATGACGTTTTTAGTGAGCGCCGTAGGTGCGACACCTAATAAATATGACAGGTGTCGGTCCTTCAGACCTCACATCCTAAATAATGTCTATATATCCAGGGCTTACGCCCTTCGCTATTAGGTGTCGCTCTTTCAGAGCTTCTTCAACCACATGTTTTTCAACAACATACGAGTTGATTGAAATCGTCAAAATCACGTTAACTACTAATATGAATAATTAACAATAATAATAAATATGCACAAAATATATCGAGAAATAGCGGATTTCTTTAGCAAGAAAAGCTATCTACTCCCCTCCCTTTATGGGAGGGGTCTGGGGGTAGGTCTTTTGGCGATTGCCGCCATGCCCACCTTCGCCCAGCGCACCACGGATAAGCTCGACCGTGGCCTCGTAGCCATGAAGGTGAACTCCGGAGTGTATCTCAGTTGGCGACTATTAGGGTCTGAGTACTATGACGTTACGTATAACGTATATAAGGACGGGACACTAATAAAGTCGGGACTAAAGACATCCAACTACTCCGACACTTCGGGCAACGCCACGAGCACTTACACCGTAGCTGCCGTCGTAAGAGGACAGGAACAGGCACAGAGCAAGGCGGCATCCGTATGGAGCACGAGCTACAAGGAGATAAAACTCAAGCATGAGGGAATAAAATCTACACTCGTGCCTAACGATGCGTGCTGCGCCGACGTTGACGGCGACGGCGAACTCGAAATCCTCATGAAGTTCGATAATGATAGCGAGATTCAACAGAGCTACCCAAAGCTCGGTCCTAAGATCGACGGCAAGGCTACTGGCGAATACTCCATCTTCGAGGTTCTGAAGCAAGACGGCACACGACTATGGTGGGTGAACTGCGGTCCGAACATGGGCGACTTCCAGAACAATGAGCAGAACATAATAGCCTACGACTGGGACGGCGACGGCAAGGCTGAGGCCGTGATGCGTGCTGCCGACGGTACCGTAATCCATTGTGCCGACGGCTCTACCTACACCGTGGGCGATGCCACGAAGAACTATCGTGCTGCCACAGGCGGTGGCGTGAACTGGTTCCTGTGCCAGGGCGCGGAATACCTCGTCTATATGGATGGCGAGACGGGTAAGCCTTACCAGTGCATCACCTACCCTCTCGCACGATTCGAGGCTGGCGAGACCTCAATGGCTTCCACATGGGGCAAGGACGATGGCGGTCACCGCTGTTCCAAGTTCTTCTTCGGCGCTCCATACCTCGACGGACGCAAGCCAAGCATCTTCCTCGCACGCGGTATATACACCCGCCACAAGATGATAGCATACGACGTTAATCCTGCCACCCACGAACTGAAAGTGCGCTGGAAATGGTATAACAATACCGACGGCGCATGGAAGGGACAGGGCTATCATAACTATAACATTGCCGACGTGGATATGGACGGACGCGATGAGATCATTTTCGGCTCTATGGTCATCGACGATAACGGCAAGGGACTCTCCACTACTGGTCTCGGACATGGTGATGCCATGCACTGTGGCGATTTCAATCCATACGCCCACGGACTGGAGGTCTTCGCCTGCAACGAGGATGCACAGGGCTATAACTATCGTGATGCCACCACAAGCAAGATATATAAGTGCGAACTGCACGTTGGAAAGGACGTGGGACGCTCCATGATGGATAACTTTTCTGATAGCTACCCTGGCTGTATCGGCACGGCGTGGGGCAGTCCTATCAGTAGCGTGAAGAATGCCACGGTGAACGGACTCGTCAACGACGGCATCAACCAGAACTTCCGCATCTACTGGGACGGCGACCTATGCTCAGAAACATTCAACGGCGTTAAAGACCATGATTCAGAAGGCGTCATTGCGAAGTACGGCAGTTGGTCGCCTATCTACACCTGTGCCGGCTCTCTCACCAATAACTACACCAAGTGTACGCCTTGCTATCAGGGCGACATCCTCGGCGACTGGCGTGAGGAAATCATCATGCGAACAGCCGATAATAACATCCGCATATACTCCACCCCTACCCCAACCTCATACCGCAACTACACGTTGTGGCACGACCATCAGTACCGTAACGCTATGGCATGGCAGATGTGCGGCTACAATCAGCCACCTCACACCAGCTATTTCCTCGGCAAACTGGAGAACATCACCATCGCCCCTCCACCTCTCATGATGGAAGGTCGCGAGGAAGTGACCAACGGCGGCACTATCAATTCTGCGCTCAATGATAAGCACGTCATCGTGTGCGAGACCGATAACTCTGAGGTTACGATAGAAAGCGGAGCAAGCCCATACATCCTCACCTTCAACGTTCCTACATGGGTGCAAGGCAATGGTGCAAGCGAATGTACGGCTAAGACTCCGAAGATAACCTACACCACCTACACCTGCAACGTGAAGGGTGGCGGTATCACTGGCAATGCCCGCCTCATAAAGCAGGGCGACGGCATCCTCACGCTCCCGAAGGCAGACTTTACCCACAAGGGCGAGACCAACATCTGGGCTGGCGTACTCAATTTCGACGGCACCATGAAAAAGTCGCCATTGTGGCTCAACCGCTTTGCCGAACTCAACTCCAACGGCGGCGAGTTCATGAGCATCAAGGCCGACTACGCATCCGTTATCCGTCCGGGTGGCGCTGATGCGAAGGGCGACCTTACAACCGACTCCCTCACCCTCGGCTTCGGCTCACGCATCATCCTCGACCTCTATTCCAACGACCTCACAGCCGACCGTATCAATCTCGGCAAGTATCTCGAAATAGAGACCAAGACCTCAACCGCATGGGTAGAGGCAGGACCTGAGTATCTATGCCCTGTCATCGAACTCGTAGGACACCTCCCTGTGGGCGAGGCTGAGATGAAGCCTGGCAAATACATCATCGGTAATGCCCCGGAAATACTCAAGGGCAAGCTCGACGACATCCGCATCGAAGGTCTCAATGCCACAAAGAAGAAGCTCTACATAGAGGACGGCAAGCTTATCATTGAAATCGTAGGTCTCCGCGACGCAAGCACCATAACATGGGCTGGCGACAAGAGCTCATCATGGAACCTTGCCGATGCCCAGAACTTCATGTTCAACAACGGACAGAGCGTTGAGTCAACCGTCTTTGTATCAGGCGATAAGGTATTCTTCAACGATGATGCCGTAAACAAGACGGTCAACGTGCGCGAGGACATCATGCCTGACACCATCACCGTCAATGCCTCATCCGACTACACATTCACGGGTGCTGGTGCCATCAGCGGCACGGCTTCATTCGTGAAGGAAGGCAGCGGCACGGTCACCATGTCGGGCGAGAACTCCTACACAGGCGGCAACTATCTCAAGGGCGGTGTAACGAAGGTCAGCCTTCTCTCAAATCAGTATTCTGAGTACGGCAACCTCGGCGGCATGACCAAGCTCGGCTCACAGTTCACTATGGAGAACGGAGCAGAACTTCAGACCACCGCAGCCGTGGAGATGGGTTCACCAATGACTATGATTGGCGAAGAAGGAGGTATCATAAACAATGCTTCCGACTTCAAGATGGATAAGTCGTTCATGGGCACTCTCCTCACCAAGCGCGGCAACGGATGCCTGTATCTCAACGCTTCCAACTCTGTATCAAAGATAATCATGAAGGCTGGTTCTATGGCTCTTGCAAGTGGCTCTCAGCCAAAGACGATAGAGCTTCAGGGCGGCATCCTCTATGACGATGCCCAGAACACGAGCCACGCCCTCATCATTCCGAAGGGCAGGTCAGCTTCATGGCAGCTCACAGGCGTTTATTACACCGCCTACTCCAATAAGCTGACTGGCGAAGGCACACTCACCATCGTGCCTCGAAACACAGTTTCGCGTGTCCGCATCACAGGCGACTGGCGTGCTTTCACAGGCACCATACGCCACACCACCAAGTCTATCTGGCTACCATTCGATAACTCTACTGGTCTGCCTAACGCAACACTCGACCTTGCCGACGGATGTACCGCTACCAACGTATGCAAGACATTCGCCATCGGACGACTCACAGGTAAGGGCGCACTCGCTCAGCCAGTTTCCAACTTCCAGAGCCAGGGCACACCTTCAGGCTCTAACACATGGAAGGTGGGCAATAGCTGGGAAGAGAACGGCGACTTCACCTTCGAGGGAGCCATAACCGACGGTGGCGGCACTAACAAGTCACACTTTGAGAAGGTAGGTTCATGCACTATGACCATTAAGGGTGGCTGGACCAATAGCGGTACGGTAAAGATAAGCGAAGGTACTGTTAAGCTCTCTGGCAGCGGTCTGTCACTCGGCACAGGTGCTCTCACCGTGGCAGAGGGCGCAATGCTCTGTGGTTCATCAGCCTCAGCATTGAAGAACTCAAGCATCGTCATCAACGGTACTCTCAAGCCTATCGTTACCGAGACGACTGCCCTCGGCAAGCTCGTGTTCAGCAATCAGGACGTAACAATTTCATCTACTGGTACGCTGAGCCTCAACATTGCCAAGGCATCCACAAGCGCAACGAGCATGAGTGGCGATAACATCAAGAGCATCAACAAGCTCACCATTAACGGCACTATCTCCCTCAAGTTCGTAGGCTACGTTCCAAGCGTTGGCGATGAACTACGCCTCTGGTCAGGTGTCAAGACATTCTCAGGCACTCCAACCATCATCTGCGATGGTGCAAGCGTCACCTTCGACACCACGCGCCTCTCAGAGGGCATCCTAATCGTTCAGTCCGCTGAATCAACAGGTATCGCCCAGCATCTATCACCCAACACCTATCACCCAACACCCGATAAGATCTACACGCTCGACGGCAAGTACGTAGGCACCGACCTCACCCGTCTGCCAAAGGGCATCTATCTGCGCAATAACCAGAAGGTGACGGTGAAGTAAACAGTAAAACACAGAAGGCTCGCAATCCGCGAGCCTTCTGCATTTATTCGGGCAAGTATCACATCAATTCAAAAAGCTGTTGTTCAATCCCCACATAAATAGAAACAACTTCCGAAACTTATTAGGTAGGTATTACTAAAAAATACTGAACTACTGAACTACTGAACCACTGAACCAAAAGAAATTAAGAGATTAAGATATTAAAATATCAAGAGATTACTTAGCGACATCATTTCTTAATCTCTTAATTTCTTAATCTCTTAATTTCTCCTTGATTATTACCTTGATAGTTTCATTCTTGGCTATCGCCATAGATAGATACTTTTCAAGCACATTAAACTTAATTCTCGAATTGATAAGCTTTGGTAATGTTATGCCCACCTTATTACGTGGATTCTCGCCTACGAGAATACAGCCCTTAGTATCGCAAGGGCGGTTTCCTGTATGGAACATCACACCCTCGAAATTCGGCACATCAACAAGGTAAGGCATTTGCTTCTTGAATTTTGAGCTACGTTTATATTCCACAACATATTCACCACAAGGAATAGCGGTTTTACCCTTTACCTTCTCCTCCGTACTCCAGTCTATTGCGTGTGGTTCCATCGAGTCACACACATAGATTGAAAGATTCTGGGGATTGTCAAGCTGCACGGTTATCTGTCCTATCGTGCAATTCGGCAAGAAATATTGTCTGTTTACAATTACATTCATACGCTTACTTATTTAGTTTAACCAAAAATCGACAAAAACAAATACTTTAATAAACGCAACTTCGTTGCTTGACTTTACAGAAAATTATTCACGATGACCAAAAAATTTAACTCAGAAAATTTTAAAAAAATAATTTTTTGGAATAAATTTTCTGGACACTTGCTTTAGCTTGATGAGCTTTGCGAATAATTTTGGATAATTTTTGTTCCGAAAAACAGCAGCTTGCTGCTAAATAATAATAGTTTAACCAAAATTCGACAAAAACAAATACTTTAATAAACGCAACTTCGTTGCTTGACTTTACAGAAAATTATTCACGATGACCAGAAAATTTGACTCAGAAAATTTTAAAAAAAATAATTTTTTGAAATAAATTTTCTGGTAATCGTGAATAATTTTTGTTCCGAAAAACAGCAGCTTGCTGCTAAATAAGAAAGTTTAATTCGTCAAAATTTTCGTTCTTACTTCTTCAGTTTACGGTAATTTCCCTTTCCGAGCCTTTCCAATGTACCATTTTTAACGTACATATTCAAAAGGGACTTCACGTTAGTACTCTGACCGTTCTTTACTCTTACCTCCTTGAAATCCTTCAAGGTAAATGTCTCTGGCAACTGCGAAAGAATAGGCTCTGCGGTCTTCCTACCGTCTGCGCTCCGCTTTATTAGCTGATATGCGTTTTCGATATTCTTCTGAACGCTACGACCATACAAACGGCACATTGTATAGTGAGCATATTCGCCAACCCAGCGAGCGAAATCCACGATCTCCTTCGTCTCTTTGCCGTAATAGGCAACAAGAGGAATAGCTGTACGCATTATGAACTCACCGCATCTGTGCGACAAATCGGCTTCCGCATCGGTCAAAAGTCCGTCATTATATCGCACTTCGAGTTCATCGAACCAGTCGCCAATCGCTTTTGTCGTAAGTGGCAAATCAAGAATCTGCACCTCATCGCCCAGCGCTAAATCTCGCTTGTAAAGATCATTCAAGCACTCGCTATTCTTGGCGCGCTCTTCGGCGGTTAGAAAGTTCTGCCGAGGAGGTCTGAATGTTCGCTTCTCAGTTGGCACAAGAACGGAAATGCACCTTTGCATCAAGCCACTCTCACGGTTGTTCTCGGAAAAGAGCCTTTCAAGCATCGCATTAACCGTTCCACACATAAGGAGCGAAATTGACATCTGAGTAAAGGTATTACAACTGTTCTCGCTCATATAGAACTGGCGGTGCATATCCATATCCCAGCCCTTGCGAAGAAGCACGGAAATATCGCTATACGTGTTCTTTGCTGCATTCGAAAGACCATCGACTTCGGAGAATTGCCCTAATAGCATACCATTCTTTCCGAGGTTCGTCTGAAGCTCCAGAATGGATGACTTTGAAGCAGTCTCGAAAAGCCTCAATTTAGGGTGATACTTCTGCGGTTTCTCCTTCGCATTGGCTTTCTTATCTCGCTCTTCCTGATTGGCTTTCACTTTTTCCCATTCCTCCGCATCGTGCTTGGCAAGATTATCCTCGACCATATCTTTGTAAAGGCTTGTGCAGTTGCCTTTACCAGAGCCAGAACCACCGATTACCGCCACATACATCTGAGGGCCAATGACACGACCGTTAAGATACTGAGCACGGAAATGACTCGCCAAAGCGGACATAACAGGCAGAGCGGACAGGCAGAGCATTTCCCTGAATCGCTCGTCATAGTTCGCCACAAGTGAGCCAACGAGCGGAGGAAGATTTGTCGGAAGCTTTGGAGCATCCCAACCCTCCATAAGTTCCGCCATTTCCCGATCATCATCCGACATTTCTTGCTTTGCCAAATACTGCGCTTTTGCGTTAATCTCGCGCAACGCAGGCGACATAAACTTGGTGGAATTATAATTATCATAGAAATAGTTTATGAGATTAGCACAATCGCCCTCCTGTGAATAGTTCGGCAGTTTATTTTCTACTACCGCAAAGGCTTGCTCTCTTGACATCATCTTCGCCATTCCGAGAGACAAAACAGACATTAGGTTCTTATGCCAATTATGCTCTCCGAACACATCAAGCGCCTTGGGATCTAAGCCAGCCTCCTTCACCAAAAGGTCGAAAACGATAAGGTTTTCGTTTAATGGCTTTTCGGTTTTTGGTCTGCTTTCGTTTCTGACTTCTTCTTTTTTCGTTCCAGAAACTTTTGC
>Ga0310695_10000591_pt1 | contig 92738 bp, 65 predicted proteins | sample RumenRJG_04DNA_FD_203882 | JGI IMG/M metagenome (GOLD analysis project Ga0310695, IMG submission 203882) | Bovine rumen microbial communities from Lethbridge, Alberta, Canada - RJG_04 (v2) (version 2) | ecosystem: Host-associated > Mammals > Digestive system > Stomach > Rumen | place: Canada...
GCACATGTCCAAGGATGCCATTTCTAAGACGCATTAACATTGGTTTGGAATTAAACGAAAATCAAGTTTGTGAAAAATTAACGCGGTAGGTACCCGCATCATACTGGGGGGTGCTGAGTAGTTACTTTAACCATTTTTTAAGTTAAATATTTCAAACAAAAATAACAACGGATTATTTTTCGGTATATATTTGCAGCGTGAATTGACACTTAAATGTTTTACTAAAAGTTTTACTAAATTCAAACAAATCATGAAGAAAGTATTGTTTATCGCATTGGCCGCAGCTGCCATGACCTTCACTGCTTGCACCGACAAGCCCGCTACTCCCGTTGAGCCCGCTCCCGCAGACTCCGCTCAGGTTGAGGTTATCTCCGTCGACTCTCTGAATGCTGTTATCGAGACTGGTGACACCACCGCTATCGGCAATCTGTTCACCCAGGTTCAGGCCAAGATTGAGGAGCTGAAGAATGTGGACCCCGCCAAGGCTAAGGAATATCTTGCTACTGTTCAGGCCTTCCTGAAAGAGAATGCAGAGAAGATCAAGGGTGTGGTAGGTACAGGTGCTGTTGCCGGTCTGATTGACACTGTGACGAATCTTCCCGAGATTGAGCTTCCGAACGTGACCGACGCTGCCGCTGAGGCTGTTGACGGAGCCAAAGAGGCCGTTGAGGGAACTGCCAACGCCGCTGTTGACGCCGCTAACGAAAAGGTGAACGAGGCTGCTGCCAAAGTTGATGAGAAAGTTGAAGCTGGCAAGAAGGCCGTTGAGGATGCCGCCAACAAGGCTGTTGAGGACGGTAAGGCTGCCGCTGCCGACGCAGTGAACAAAGCTGCCGACAAACTTCTCAAGAAATAAGCGAGAAACACCCATTAAAAGAGAGGCGCCCTCCAGGATTTGGAAGGCGCCTCTTTTTTATATGCTGTAAAAAAACTTATCTGATTCTGTCGGCACTGCGTACCAGTTCGTCATCATGCTTCACCCCTTTGTAAGCGAGGAAGAAGAAGACAGCCATCACGCAGGGCAGGGCAAGGATGAACCATGAAGGCTGAAAGGTGAAGGCCTCGTCGCCGACAAACCTCATCCACACCTCCACGAGAGCGGCATACCACAAGAGACAGAGCAAGATGCTGGTGGAACAGAGCCTCATCTGCAGTTTGCGGTTTTTGAACATGAAGACAGCAAACAGTCCGACGGTCGATGCGAGAAGCATGATACCGAAGAGTGCCGCCACGGAGAAATTGTGCTGTCCGTTCTGCAGCAGGAAGAGATTGTAGAGTGCAGCGTCGGGTGCCATGCCTGTGGAGAGGAAAGTGCCCAGTTTGCTTACGAGCACCACTACTCCCAGGATGACGGCTACGAGGAGCCACACTGTCTGTATGCGCTGTATCATACTGACAAAGTTTTACAGTTCCTCCTCCTCGTGTGCGGGGTCGCGCCAGTAAACATTGCCCTCGATATACTCCTGTGTGGCGAGCAGTGTGGGTTTGGGCAGTTTTTCGTAGTAGCGTGATATTTCTATCTGCTCACGGTTTTCGAACACCTCCTCGAGGGTATCGTTATAGGATGCGAACTCCTGGAGTTTCTTGCTCAGGTCTTGTTTGATTTCGGCAGAAATCTGATTGGCACGTTTTGCGATGATAGCCACCGTCTCATAGATGTTGCCGGTGTCTTCGCAAAGATCCATAATGTCGCGTGTAACGGTATTAACCGGTGATTTTGACTTTTTGTAATCCATATAAAATGTTAGAAATAAAAATCTTTTTTCTTAAATCGGACTTGTGCGGTGAAAGCCAGTTTAGTTGGTTATCACATCGTTGTCTTCCGCCTTTTCTGTCACCTTCTTGCAGCTGGCGATGTATTTCTCGGCCAGTTTGCGGTATTCGGAGTCGGGATACTCGTTGAGAAATCCGTAGCACTCGTCTTCGGCATCGCGGAACCGGTCGAGCTTTCTTGCCTCCACGCTTCGCTCAGCCAGTTCGAACTTGCTTTTCATGACGAGCAGTGCGAACTCCTCACGTTTCTCGCTATAGGGGAAGTCCTTGATGGCGTTCTGTGCCGTGATAATACAGGCCTCATAGTTGTTGCCGCCGTTGGTGCAGTTGCCGAAGTAGGAACCGAGGTCATAGTAGAGTTTTGCCGAGTGGAGTTCTTTCTGCACCAATTTGTCCTGCAGTTCGAAGAGCCGCATGTGCGCCTGCTCCTTGAGCTGCGCATTGGGGAAGAGGTCGAGATACTCCTGGAAGGCAGCGATGGCCGACATGGTGGGCGACTGGTCGAGTCTGGGTTCGGGTGTGCTCATATAGAGGCTTTGTCCCACGTAGAAGGAAGCCATTTCGGCATAGACCCCGTGCGGATAAGTGGAGTAATACTTCTTGAAGTACTGTGAGGCCGTCTCATAGTCCATGGCGCAGTAGGCCGACATGGCGAGCATATAGAGACACTCCTCGGCATTGTCGGTGCCCTTCATGATGGTTACGATGTCCTGCAGCAGTGCAACGGCCCGATTGTACTTACCGGCGGCGAAGCACTCCTTGGCATACTCGTACTTATAATCGTAGTCGCTGGTCTTGTAGACCTGGTTGAATTCCTTCGCGCAGCTGCTCATGAGCAGCCCGGCGAGGAGAGCGATTATCACATTATTCTTCATCACAATACGCTTTGACTTGCAAAGTTACACATTCTTCAAGTATCTGCCAAGTGTTGCGGTTGTTTTTTACCATTTTTTCATTTTTTTAGGTCGGCTGTGGTAAGAAAAGAAAAAATAGTGGGTGAAGATTTGCCCATACGCAGAAGAAACCGTACTTTTGTAGGAAACCTCGACTTGAAGGCCCCTGTCAAAATGCGGTAAGCAAGACGGGGAAAAGGAACGAAAAATACGACCAACCCATAAAGCAAGACAACCGTGGAATTTGAACTCACCTCCGCCTACCGTCCCACCGGCGACCAGCCCGAAGCCATCCGCCAGCTCACCGAGGGTGTGGAGCGCGGCGACCGTGCCCAAGTGCTACTTGGTGTGACCGGTTCGGGCAAGACCTTCACGGTGGCCAACGTGATAGCCAACGTGCAGCGCCCCACCCTCATACTGAGCCACAACAAGACCCTTGCCGCCCAGCTCTACGAAGAGATGCGCGGTTTTTTCCCCAAGAACGCCGTAGAGTATTACGTGTCGTACTACGACTACTACCAGCCTGAGGCCTATCTGCCCCAGACCGACACCTATATAGAAAAAGATCTTGCCATCAACGACGAGATAGACCGTCTGCGTCTCTCCGCCGTCTCCGCCCTGCTTAGCGGGCGCCGCGATGTAGTGGTGGTGTCGTCGGTGTCGTGCATCTACGGCATGGGCGGCCCTACCGCCATGGCCAACAGTGTGATCAGCATCAAGCGCGGCCAGAAGCTGGACCGCAACGACTTTCTGCGCCGCCTGGTTGACGCCCTCTATGTGCGTAACGACATCGACCTGCAGCGCGGCAATTTCCGTGTGCGCGGCGACACCGTCGACGTATTCATGGCCTACAGCGAGTATGTGCTCCGCGTGACGTGGTGGGACAACGAGATAGACAGCATAGAAGAGGTGGACGCTGTGGACTATCACCGATTGAACGTGATGGACGACTACCAGATATACCCCGCCAACCTGTTTGTGACGAGCAAGGAGCAGCAGGAGAGCGCCATCCGCCGCATACAGGACGACCTGGTGGAGCAGATAGCCTATTTCGAGGAGATTGGCGACCCGCTGAAGGCCCACCGCATCAAGGAGCGTGTGGAATACGACATGGAGATGATCAAGGAGCTGGGCCACTGCTCGGGCATAGAGAACTATTCGCGCTACTTCGACGGTCGCGAGCCCGGCCAGAAGCCCTACTGTCTGCTCGACTTCTTCCCACGCGACTTTCTGCTTGTTGTGGACGAGAGCCATGTGAGCGTGCCGCAAATCAACGCCATGTACGGCGGCGACCGCGCCCGCAAACAGAACCTGGTAGAGTACGGATTCCGTCTGCCCGCCGCTTTCGACAACCGCCCACTGAAGTTTGAGGAGTTTCAGGACATGGTACACCAGGTGATATACGTCTCCGCGACCCCCGCCGACTTTGAGCTCAACGAGGCCGAGGGTGTGGTGGTGGAGCAGCTGATACGCCCCACCGGACTGCTGGACCCCGAGATAGAGGTACGTCCGAGCGAGAACCAGATAGACGACCTGATGAACGAGATAGAGCAGCGTGTGGAGCGCGACGAGCGCGTGATGGTGACCACGCTGACCAAGCGTATGGCCGAGGAACTGACCGAATATCTGCTGAACCACGAGGTTCGCACCAACTACATCCACAGCGATGTGGCCACGCTGGACCGTGTGAAGATTATGAGCGACTTCAGGGCCGGTCTATTCGACGTGCTGGTGGGTGTGAACCTGCTTCGCGAGGGTCTCGACCTGCCCGAGGTGAGCCTTGTGGCCATCATCGACGCCGACAAGGAAGGCTTCCTCCGCTCCCACCGCTCACTGACGCAGACGGCAGGTCGTGCGGCCCGCAATGTGAACGGCAAGGTCATCATGTATGCCGACACCATCACGCAGAGCATGCAGCAGACCATCGACGAGACCAATCGCCGCCGCAGCATCCAGCTACGCTACAACGAGGAGCACCACATCACCCCCAAGCAGATTGTGAAGAACATCACAGAGAGCAGTTTGCGCCCCGCCTCTGCCCCGCAGGAGAAGCCAGGCAGGGCCAAGCCGTACGCCCAGGCCTACTTGGAGCCCGACGAGGGCCGCATGGTGGCCGACCCCATCGTGGCCCGCATGACACCGAAGCAGTTGGCCGCGAGCATCGAGGAGACCCGCCGTCTGATGAAAGAAGCCGCGAAGAACCTCGACTTTCTTCAGGCCGCCCAGTACCGCGACGAGATGCTTCGGCTGGAGAAGCTGCAGGAAGAACAGGCGCAGTAAAGCGCATGCCATTCATGCTGATTATCACCCCGGCATAAAAAATAATCCGACTGGGATGCAAGAAAATCGCCCTGCCCGATTTACATGACATAATGAAACTTTAAAAGCAGAAGCAATTATGAAGAAAATCTGGACTATCCTGCCCTTCCTGCTGTTGGCAGCAATCATGACATCCTGTGATTCGGACAAAGACGACAACGTGATCGACGACGAGCCTCGTGTGGTCAACATGCTCTTTCCACCGCAACGTATAGAGCTCACCGACGCACAGCGCGCCTATGTGGGAGCCAACAACGAGTTTGCTCTCAACCTGTTCCGTCACCTCTGCGAGGCCAGCGGCACCAAGAGCCTCTTCTGCTCGCCGCTGAGCGTGACCTACGTGCTTGGTATGATAAACAGCGGCGCCGAGGGCGAGACTCAAAAAGAGATACAAGACGTGCTTTCCTTCGGCACCGACGACCCCGCCGCCATCAACGCCTACTGCCAGAATCTCATCAAGAGCGCCCCCAACCTGGACCCCAAGGTGAAGCTGACCATCGCCAACAGTCTCTTCATGAACAAAAACATTGCCCTTGTGGACGATGCCTACAAGGCCGAGATGGTGAAATGGTACGAGGCGGAATTGAACGACCTTGATTTCAGCGACCAGAACAATGTAGATGTAATCAACCAGTGGGCCAAGGAGAAGACCGAGGGTCTGATACCCACCATACTGTCGAAAGATGAATTCTCAGCCACCGCCCTGATGTACATGCTCAACGCCATCTACTTCAAAGCCGACTGGGCCGAGAAATTCGAGGAGCGGTACACCGAGAAAGCCACCTTCCACAGTCCCACCGGCAACACCACCGTGGACATGATGCACCAGAAGGTGATTGTGAACTACGCCGACATGGGCGACTACACCATGATAGCCCTGCCCTACGGCAGCGGTGCCTTTAGAATGATGCTTCTCTTGCCCAAGGAAGGAAAAGACTTGGACCAGGTGCTGGCCAACCTAAAGTCCACCGACTTGGCCGAGGCGCGCTTCGCTTCGGCCGAGGTGGATGTGAAGGTGCCCCGCTGGACCACTGACAGCGATATAAACCTGAGGGGAACCCTCATGGACATGGGCATCCGCCGTTTGTTCCATCCCGTTGAAGCCCAGCTGACCAAGATGGTAAAACGAGGTAATCCCTATGTCTCCATGATCAAGCAGAAGGCCGCTGTAGAGGTGAACGAGTCCGGCTCGAAGATGGCCGCCGTAACGGTAGCCGGTTTCGAATTACTATCTGTCTCGCCCATGCCACAGACATTCGAGCCCCAGGAGTTTCACGCCGACCGTCCTTTCGCCTATCTGGTGACGGAGCTCAGCACCAATGCCCTCTTCTTCATGGGCCGGTATATGGGCAATTAGAGAACAGAGACATTCCATACAGCGAACGGCGGCCTCAAGAGAATTGAGCCGCCGTTCGTTAATGTTATAAAAAACTTTTGTGCGGAGGGGCGGAAATCAGCAACTTTGTATTACCTTTGCAAGGATATTCGCACAATGCGCTAAATACAACATCAAGGAGAACATATATGAAAAGAATCATCATAGCCCTACTGCTGGCACTGCCGCTTGCTGCGAGTGCCCAGGTATGGGAGGTGCCGGAGAGCCAGCAACAGCCCTCCACCCCCAAGCAAGAGAAAAAGGCCGCCCGTCCCGCCGAGGCCAACCCCGACGCCCCCTATCTGGCAGGCGCCGTGCCTGAGGAGGACGGTGAGGTGGTGTGGCAGCGCACCTACCGCAACGCCTGGGACGCCGAAACCAACTACAGCAAGATGCTCGACTATCTGACGCGCCTCACCAAGCAGCCCGACCAGTTGCCTGAGAGCCGTGTGGCCCTTGTCGACAAGAACGAGCACAAGATTGTATGCTCTGTGAGCGAGTGGCTGCTCTTCCGCAGCAGTTTTCTCACCCTCGACCGCACCGAGTTTGACTACACCCTTCTGGCCGAATGCCGCGACAAAGAAGTGAGTGTGAAGCTTTTCCGCCTTCACTACGCCTACGAGGAAAACCGCGGTGCCGGGCAGCACTTCAAAGCCGAAGAGATCATCAACGACGCCAATGCGCTGAACAAGAGCAAGACGAAGCTGTACAAGAAGACCGCCAAGTTTCGTCGCAAGACAGTGGACCGTATGAACCAGTTGCTCGACGAGATAGCCTTAAACCTGAGAGCCGATGACTGAAATGGAGAGAGAGAACGGCCTTGCGCGCCGTCCGCGCCACCAAATGCGCCGTGAGGAGCGCAGCGACAACAAGATGCTGCCGCTGCGCAACATACTGAACCTGGTGTTCATGCTGGGCGCCATCGCCGGTGTGGTGACCTACTATCTGGGCAGCGCCCGTCTGGGCATCATCATCGTGTTGGTAGCGATGGCCGTAAAGATGGTGGAGTGTGCCATACGAATGATTGTGAAGTAAAGGACTGAAAATGAGGAACCTGACACGTATCTTCCTTGTCCTGCTATTTGTTCTGGGCTGTCCCCGGTTGTCGGCCCAGGACTGGAACCGCATAGACGAAAGCGGGAGGGTGACACGCGGCACACGCAACTTCGGCGACAGTACGGAGAGCGGGCACAAAGAGATACCTCGCGGCATGAAGGTATGGACGGTAGACCCTCTTTTCGGCGACCGCCGTGCGGCCGAGATAGACACGATGTCGTATCTATATATGAACACCGTGTTCACTACCGGTCTTCGCGGCGAGTACAACACGACGGGCAACCTGGGTGTACCCCGCCAGAGCCGCATCTTCAATCTTCGCAAGGCCAACGGCCAGTTTGTTTTCACCCAGCCCTTCGACTATTTCATCACCGATGTGGGCGACTACCATTTCACCAACACCTACTCGCCCGTCACCAACCTCTCGCTGCAGTCGTGCGGCAACCGCACCAACGGTGAGGACCACTTCAAGGCCCTCTTCGCCATCAATGCCGGCAAGCGGCTGGGTTTCGGTTTCAAGTTCGACTATCTGTACGGCCGCGGCTACTACGACAACCAGAGCACCTCGCTCTTCAACTACACCATGCACGGCAGCTACCTTGGCGACCACTACCAGGCTCATCTGCTGCTCTCCACCAACCATCAGAAGCAGGCTGAGAACGGCGGAATCACCAACGACAACTACATCACCCACCCCGAGAGTTTCAACGACGACTACCGCACCAACGAGATACCCACGATGCTGCACGACAACTGGAACCGCAATGACAACCAGCACGTGTTTCTCACCCACCGCTACAGTCTGGGCTTCACCCGTCAGGTTCCCATGACGGAGGAAGAGATCAAGGCCAAGAAATTCGCCATGGAGTCGCAGAAGGAGAACGAAGCCCTCCGTGCCAAGGAGAAAGCCCGCCGCAAAGCCGAGCAGGAAGGTCTGGAATGGGACGAGGAAGAATACCAGGCCCAATTGGAGCGTGACAAGCGCTATACCGTGACCAACGAGACGGCCACTGCCCCCGCCGACACCACATGGACGAAAGACGAGTACGTGCCCGTGACCAGTTTTATCCACACGCTGAAGTTCGACAACTACAAGCGCATCTACGAGGCCTACGACACTCCCGCCAACTACTACGCCCAACGCTACAACACCATTGCCAAGCTGACCGGCGACTCCATCTACGACCGCACCGACCACTTCGAGCTTCGCAACACCTTTGCCATCGCCCTGCTCGAAGGGTTCAACAAATACGCGAAGGCAGGTCTGAAAGCCTTTGTGTCGCACGACCTTTCCCACTTTGAACTGCCCGACACGGCCGGTCTGGGAAAAAGCTACAATGAGCATACGGTATCGGTGGGCGGTCAGATCAGCAAGACCGAGGGCAATGTGCTTCACTACAACGCCACCGCCGAGATTGGCGTGGCCGGTGAGGATGCCGGCAAGATATGGGTAGACGCCCATGCCGACCTCAACTTCCGTCTGTTCAAAGACACGGTGCAGTTGGCCGCGAGCGGTTTTTTCCACCGCAACAAGCCCACTTTCTATTACCGCCACTACCATGCCCACCACTTCTGGTGGGACAACGACCTGAAGGACATGACGCACACCCGTTTGCAAGGCAATTTCCTGCTGAAGCGCACCGGCACCCGGCTGACAGTGGCTGTAGACAATTTGGACCAGTACACCTACTTTGCCACGTCTTATGATGTGGCTGACGACTATCTCCGCCACAACAACATGGCCACGGTGCGCCAGGCCGGCAGCAACATCAGTGTGCTGACTGCCCAGTTGGCTCAGGACCTCCGCTTCGGTCCGGTGAATCTGGAGTTGGTAGGTACTTATCAGACCTCGAGCAAGGAAGAAATTCTTCCGCTGCCCAAGTTCAACCTGTATGCCAATCTGTATTTACGTTTCAAGATAGCCGGTGTGCTGAAGACCGACTTCGGTGCCGACGTGCGCTACTTCACCACTTATCATGCCCCCGACTACGTGCCCGGCCTCGGTCAGTATGCCGTGCAGGAGAACAAAGCCTCACGTGTGGACATCGGCAACTACCCCATTGTGAACGTATATGCCAATTTCCATCTGCAGCACACCCGTTTCTTCATCATGATGAGTCATGTGAACAGTAGCGACGGCAACTACTTCCTCACGCCCCACTACCCGCTGAACGACCGCATCCTCCGCTTCGGTGTGTCGTGGAATTTCTTCAACTGATTTTTCACCAACTTTTCAACAAGAGACAGTCGACCAAGACCCCTGCCGAGAAGAGCAGGCCATAGAAGAAAATGTTTCGTGCCGTCTCGCCGAGGATGCCGTTGAGCGCCTTGCCCTGGTGAATGCGCCGCATCTTCCTACACGTCCGCGCGTGCAAGGCAAGATAGATAAAGGGCAGGAAGAAAGTAGCATATCTCCCCTCGAAGAAGAACACCAGTCCGGCAAGGCAGGCGAAGAGTCCCAGACAAAGGTAGAGCCACTCTGTGGCCTTTGCCCCTATTCGCACCACGATGGTCATTTTTCCCGCCCGCCGGTCGTTGACACGGTCGCGGTAATTGTTCACCACAAGCAGTGCGTCGATGACCAGTCCGCAGGCCACAGCCGACCACAGCACTTCCTTGGTAACCGTGTGGCACTGCAGGTAATACGTGAGGCACACCGGCACCAGGCCGAAGAAGACCAGGACCAGCACATCGCCCAGCCCCCAATACGACAAATGCGTAGTATAGAGGAAGCAGAAGAGTACGCATAGCGCTCCCACCAGCACCATCTGCCATCCGCCGTAGAGCACCAGCGGCAGTCCCACGACACAAGCCAGCACCGTGGTGAGAGCTATGGCCTTCCGCATGGCGGCCGCTGTGACCCATCCCTGTGCGCAGGCCCTCCGCGGTCCGAGCCGATGCTCATCGTCGGTTCCCTTTTTGAAGTCGAAATAGTCATTTACGAAATTGGCGTCAATCTGCATGATGAAGGCGAAGAGCAGGCAGAGCACAGCCGGCAGCCACTTGAATGCACCCTGCGGGGCATCGGCGAAGGCCAATGCGAGTCCCATCATGACGGGCACTGCCGCTCCGGTAAGTGTTTTGGGTCGTGCAGCCAGCACCCACGCCCGGTTGCTATTGAGAACCACTTGGTTGTTTTTGGTCATATTAAGGTGTGTTCTATTAATTCTGTTTGATATTAAAGGCAGTATTCCATAGAATTTGTTTCGGTCGCTTTTTGTTTTTATTCGGTGCATAGCGTCAAGTCTCATCGGTCGTATAGCCCGCTATACTCCCTCTTCAACTTACACTCTGCACACGACTAAAAATCAAAAATCGCCTCGACATAATTAATAGAACCCACCTTAAAGGAGGATTAAATCAAAAAACGCCTCGACATAATGAACAGAAGCCACCTGAAACGATGAAATCACGTCATTATCATTGCAAAAGTAAGGAAAAACCCGTATATTTGCAAAACAAAACGATGAAAATCACCCTATCCTACCATGAATATAGACAACCGAGTATCGCTCGACCTGATGGAATTTGTCGAGACCAACATTCTTCCCCGCTACACCGCTTTTGACAAGGCCCATGACCTGACACATGTGACACGTGTGATACGCCGTTCGCTCGACTTGGCGCAGCGTATCGGTGCCGACCTGAACATGGCCTATGTGACGGCCGCCTATCACGACCTCGGCATGGAAGGTCCTCGCGCCGTCCACCACTTGACGAGCGGCAAGATTCTGCTGGCCGACCACCGATTGAAGAAATGGTTCTCGCCGATGCAGATCAGCATGATGAAGGAGGCGGTGGAAGACCACCGTGCCTCAGCCGCCCATGCCCCCCGCAATATCTACGGCAAGATAGTGGCCGAGGCCGACCGCGACCTGGAGCCCGACATGGTATTCATGCGCACCATCCAGTATGGTTTGGACCACTATCCCGAGAAATCGAAGGAAGAGCACTGGGAGCGTTTCAGGGAGCACATGGACAACAAGTACTCCTCGCACGGCTATATCAAGTTGTGGATACCCGGTTCATCGAATGAGCAGAATCTGAAGGTCATCCGCGAGACCATCTCCCACCCCGATGTGCTCCGCGACACTTTTGAGCGGTTGTGGAAGGGGCTCCATCCTGAAGCAGGCCCCGCTCCAAAAGGATAGGGGCCTGCCTAGATGGGGGCTAGAAGCCCTAGAAGCTCTAGAAGCTCTAGAAAATCTAGAAGCCCTAGAAACACTAGAAGCTCTAGAAGCCCTAGAAACACTAGAAACACTAGAAACTCTAGAAACTCTAGAGAATCTAGGGCTCTATATTGGTTTTCTTTGTAAACTCAATGATTTCCGGTATGTATCCATAGGCCAGGGAGGTGACGGTGTCGGCACAGCCGTAGTAGACGGCGACACGTCCGGTGGCCGGGTCATGCAGAGCCGCACAGGGGAAGCACACGTTGGGCACATCGCCCATGCACTCGTAGGGAGTCTGCGGTGAGATGAGATAAGGTCCTGAGCGCGCTATCACCTTCCAGGGCTCCTCGCGGTCGAGGAGTGCCGAGCCGAAGCTGTATACATATCCGTTGCACGATTTCAGCACCCCATGGTGAAAGATGAGCCATCCCTCCGAGGTCTCGATGGGGATGGGCCCCGCACCAATCTTCATGCACTGCCAGGCGCTCACCTCGAAGGCGGCCGGCGACATGACATGGCGGTGGTGTCCCCAAAACTCCATATCCGGCGACTCGCTGTAGAAGATATCGCCGAATGCCGTATGTCCCGTGTCGCTGGGCCGGCTCAGCATGGCAAAGCGCCCGTTTATCTTTCTCGGGAAGAGCACGCCGTTGCGGTTGTAAGGCAGGAAGGCATTCTCCATCTGGTGGAAGGTGACGAAGTCGTCGGTCCATGCCACACCGATAGTAGGTCCGTGGTAGCCGTTGCACCAGGTGACGTAGTAGCGGCCGTCGATGCAGCAGACGCGCGGGTCGTAGCCATACACCCACTCCCCTATTTCCTTATTGTCGCACTGGAATCGGAGCGGTTGCTCCTCGATATGCCACAGCACGCCGTCGTCGGAGAATCCCACGTGCAGTGTCATTCGCCGGTTGGTGTCGTCGCATCGGAACACGCCGGCAAATCCGCCGGCGAAGGGCACCACGGCGCTGTTGAAGATACTGTTCGAGTCGGGCAGCAGGTCGCGCGGGATGATGGGGTTGGCGGTGTCGCGCCACATCACGCCCCGCTGGCCGTTTCTGTCCTCCCAGGGCATGTTGGGAAGCGGCTGTCCATAGATTTCAAGTTTGTCCATATTGTTTAAAGTGTGTTGTAAGAAGTCATTCTAAGCAGAAGAGTCCACCGTGAGCCTTTACAGGTTGTTGAGCAGGTCGGCCTTTCCGTCGTTGATGAGTTTGAGCACGAGTTCGCCGAAGAGCGTGTTCTGCCATGCGAACCACGGGCGGGTATAGTCGGCAGCATTGTCCTTGTTGAACGACTCGTGAATGAATCCCGTCTGGGCGTCGGTTTTCATGAGCGTGCGCATGCACCAACGGATTTCATCATCGCTTTGTGCGGTGAAGCATTTCATCATGATGCTCATGGGCCACACCATATCGTAGCCGATGTGAGGGCCGCCGATACCCTCGGCCGCTTTACCTTTGAAGAACCAGGGGTTGTCCTCACTCCACACGAAACGGCGTGTGTTCTGGTAGATGGGGTCGTCGAGGGGCACGTCGCCCAGATAGCCCATGGCCAGCAGGCTGGGCACATTGGCATCGTCCATGAGGAGCCGGTTGCCGAAGCCGTCGACCTCGAAGGCATAGATTTTTCCATACTTGGGATGGTCTACGACGGCATACTCGCGTAGCGCCTTTTCCACCTCGTCGGCCAGGGCACGGCACTCCGCCGCCAGGTCCGTTTTCCCGTTCACCTTGGTCAGAATGTCGGCCGCCTTACGGAGTGACGATACCGCCATGAAGTTGGACGGCACGAGGAAAGGCAGTTCGGTTCTGTCGTCGGAGGGTCTGAACACGGAAGCGATGAGTCCGACCGGTTTCACGGGAGCCCCATAACCACCCCACCCCACGGTGTCGTAGGTGCGGTCGGTCATGCGGAAAAAGTGGTACGGCCCGCGGTTTTCCTTTCGCTGCTGCTCCTTGAACGTCTTGAGGACATTGCCGATGGCGTTGAGCCAGACATCACCGAAGATGGAGTCGTCGTGTGTGACGAGCCAGTACCAGTAGGCCAGTCGTATGGGATAGCAAAGCGAATCGATTTCATACTTCCGCTCAAAGACATCGGGACACATCTGCGTGGCATCCTTCTGCCATCCGGCGCCGGTAGGTCCGTTGTTGAAGGCGTTGGCATAGCGGTCGATATTGATGCACTTGAACTGCCTCAGTATGACGCCTCGCAGCATTTTCTGCAGTTTGGGGTCCTGCGGCGCCAGTTGCACATAAGGCCACACCTGAGCACCCGAGTCGCGCAGCCACATGGCGGGAATATCTCCGGTATAGACAAAGGTGTCGTCCTCGCCGTCGATGACACTGTAGTGTACGGTCGACTCGAGTGTGTTGGGGTAGCAGTTGGCGAACATCCACGCCAGTCGGGGATTTCCCTTCAGGATGCGCTGCACCTCTTTTATTTTCTTCTCCACGGCCTGTGAGGAGAAGAGGCGTTCCTCAACGGGCGGTCTTTTGGAGACATAAACCTTCACATTGTCGGGCACGGCAGCCGTGTAGCGGTCGTTGATGGTCACCTCGGCATTCTCCTGGGCCGAAAGAGAGAGCGGTCCGCAGGCGAGGGTCAGTGCGAGAAGCAGGTGTCGGGTGTTCATGTTGCGCTTTGTTTTTTAGGGTTATGTTTCAAGGACGGTCCTTCGCTTTGGTGCCGAACTTCGAGGGGTTGGGTCCCATCACCAGTTCGAGCGTGCCACCGCTGACGATGTCCTTGTAGTTGATATACGACTTGGTATAAGGCTTGCCGTTGAGGCGTGCGCTCTGCACATAGATATTCTCCTTGCTGTTGCCGGGAGCCTTGACGGTGAAGGTCTTTCCGTTGCCCACATTGACAGTGGCCTCGGTGAAGAGCGGTGAGCCGATGATGAACTTTCCGCCGGCCGGTTCCACCTGGTAGAGGCCGAGCGAGGAGAGCACATACCATGCCGACATCTGTCCCACGTCCTCATTGCCGCTGAGTCCGTCGAAGTCGTTGCGGTACATCTCGCTCATAGTCTGTCTGAGCAGCCGTGCCGCCTTCCAGGGCTGTCCCACATAGTTGTACATATAGATGACGTGGTGGCTCGGCTCATTGCCATGGGCATACTGTCCGATGAGTCCGGAGATATCGGGCGACGCCTCAGCTCCCATGTCGCCGGTGACGAAGAAGAGCGAGTCGAACTTGGTGACGAACCGTTCTTCGGAGCCGAAGAGTTTCACCAGTCCATGCACATCGTGTGGCACGAGCCAGGTATACTGCCATGCGTTGCCCTCGGTGTAGTCGTCCTGACGGTGTACGGCGCCGAAGGGGTTGAACGGCTCGCGAAACTTTCCGTCGGAGCCCAGGCCGCGCATAAATCCGGTTTTCTTGTCGAAGTAGTGCCGGTAGGCCTTGCTGCGGTTGAAGAAATACTGATAGTCGGCCTTCTTGCCCTGTTTTTTGGCCACCTGCGCCACACAGGCGTCGGCTAATGCATATTCCAGTCCTTTTGCTACGGTCTCGAAGGTGGGGTCGAGATCATAGGGCAGGTAGTCATACTGTTTGAGCAGGTTCATGCCGCGCTCGTCGAGCATGGCCGATGTTTTCAAGGCCTGGAAAGCCTCCTCCTCATTTTTTACATACCCTTTGAGCACCATGTCGGCCAGTACGGGAATGCCCGGGTTGCCCACCATGCAGTCGGTCTCATTTCCCATGAGGTGCCACACGGGCAGTTTGCCTTGTTCACGGAAGATATGGATGAAGGTCTCGGCCAGGTCGGTCTGTTTCTCCGGGTGAATGAGTGTCATGAGCGGATAAGCCGCACGGTAAGTATCCCAGAGAGAGAATGTGGTATAGTTGACGAAGTCGCCCTTGTGCACCTGCTCGTCGGCCCCGCGGTAAGCCCCGCTCACATCGCTGAACACGGAGGGTGCCGTCATGGTGTGGTAGAGTGCGGTGTAGAACACCTTTTTCACCTCTGCGTCGTCGGTGGTGATGTCGATTTTTCCCAGTTCCTCGTTCCATGCCTGGCGTGCGGCCCTTACGGTGGCGTTGAAATCCCATCCGGGCAATTCCGCCTTGAGGTTGGCCTTGGCCTCGTCGATGCTGACAGCCGAGAGCGCCACCTTGATAAGGAGCGGCTCATTGCCCTCTACGCTGAACACGGAGATGGAGTCGCCCTGTTGTTTTTTCACCTTCACGTCGCGTGAGAACTCAGCGGCGAAGAACACATGCTGGCTCTTGGCCCATCCCTTGCTGTGGCGGTGGCCGGTGAGCATGCGCGGGGTCTCCAGCTGCATGGAGCAGTCGGCCATCTGATCCCATCCGATGCCCTGCTTCAGGTTGACGGCGAAGAGGCCTCCCTCGCTGTCGGCACCGAAGGTATAGCGGTGGAATCCCACGCGGCGGGTTGCGGTGAGTTCAACGAGTACATTGGGATCGGAAAGTTTGATGCTGTAGTAGCCGGGTGTGACATGCTCGCTGAGGTGCGAGAAGCGCACCTCTTTCTGGCAGCAGCATTTCACAGGCAGGAAAGCCACATCGCCGAGGTCGCCGATGCCTGTTCCGCTGAGGTGCATGTGTCCGAATCCCACCAGCACGGAGTCGCTGTAGTGGTAGCCCGAGCACCAGTCCCATCCACGGGTCGGCTCCGTGGGACCGAGCTGCACCAGTCCGAAGGGCACGTTGGCGCCCAGGAACACATGTCCGTGGCCGCCGGTTCCTATCCAGGGGTTGACATACTGTGTAAAGTCCTTATCGACAGCCATCGTCGACAGGCACGGCATGAGTGCCACACAAATGATGGCAGATAGTTTACGCAAAAGGTGTTTCATGATGGTATATCTATGATTTTGGGAACAAAGATAATGAAAACCGCATGACAAACAAAATGAATGGATTCATTTTTTTAGCCTTTAGGATATCTAATTCAAGTTTTTCTTTCGCTCAACAATCGGAAGTAAAAGGAAGTCAAAAAGGATGGCTAAAAAAAAATGTTAAAACTAAAGGAAATCGCATTTCGCCATAAAATAATTACTACATTTGCAAAACAAAAATAATAAATAAGAAATAAACTACGGATTTTTCTGATTTGTCTGATAGTAAGAATCAAGACTACGGATTTGTCTGATTTGCCTGATAGCAAGAATTAAAAACTACGGATTTGTCTGATTTGTCTGATAGCAAGAATTAAAAACTACGGATTTGTCTGATTTGTCTGATAGCAAGAATTAAAAACTACGGATTTGTCTGATTTATCTGATAGCAAGAATTAAAAACTACGGATTTGTCTGATTTGTCTGATAGCAAGAATTAAAAACTACGGATTTGTCTGATTTGTCTGATAGTAAGAATCAAGACTACGGATTTGTCTGATTTGTCTGATAGTAAGAATCAAGACTACGGATTTGTCTGATTTGTCTGATAGTAAGAATCAAGACTACGGATTTGTCTGATTTATCTGATATTCATTCGATTTTTTAGACGCGCGATCCAAGCCCTATGGAAAAAAAGATTTACACGACCCCACTCAGCGAGATACAGCCTCTGGTGACAGGGGATGTCATGGACGGTGTTGTCACCAGTGTTAAGGCCAAGAAAGGCGATAAAGACTTAGGCTTCAAATATGGCGGCGGCGGCACGGGCGAGGCCTATTCCGGAAGCCCCATCTGGGACGATGAGACCGAATAAGGCTCAAATGGGCCTAAAGTCTGATACTGACCATTTCAGAGAAAGAATTCTAACGAGCCACCTTGTATGTTTTGGTGGTAAAGCGAAATAGAGAGTCAGCATAGAGCTGCTCTTACCGAGGAGGTGAATAAACACCTCCTTTTTTTGTGTTTTTATGCGTTGCAGGCACAAAAAACGGAGAAACACTTTTTCTTTTCAGGATTTTTACGTAAGTTTGCGTTGTACTAAACGCTTAAAACCATGAAAAGAACCCTACTTATCGCCATGATGACCGGCCTGTGCACACTTGCGCTGACCGCCAGCTGCGACGACAGCAGCAAGAAGAAAATAGCCGAGCAACAAGCCACCATCGACTCGCTGCAGCGCGTGCAGGAATCCTACCGCCAGCAGGCCGCCGAGAAGGCCAAAGCCGAGGCCGCCGAGGCGGAGGAAGAAGTCCTTGACACTGCCGAGCTGAAAGGACTGTCGGAGATACCCGCCGAGCGCGAGGCAGCCCCTGCAGAGGCTGCCGTTGATGTGGAAGAGCCTACGGAGGGCGCCCCCGTGCACGGTGACGGCAATCAGCACGAAGTGATTGTCTACTGCTGCTCGTCCGACGGATTCGTCAACATCCGCCAGCGTCCAGACGGCCAGTCGCCCATTTTGGGCAAGTTGACCGCCGGCGGCCGCGGCGCCCTTGTGCTCGACTCGTCGGGCAAGTGGTGGAAGGTACGCGACAACAACACGGTGGGCTATGTTCACAGCAGCTACATCACCACTGATTTGAACCGCTCGAAGGCGGTTGCCTCGCGGCTTTCCGGGCAGAACAAGCAGACCAGCCAGGCCAAGGCCGACAAATATTATTATGTAGTGATAGGCAGTTACAGCACACTGGCCGAAGCCAAGCGCGTGCGTCTGGAGGCCGACATCTTCGCCGGGAGCCCCGTTTACAAGACCATGGTGAACGGCAAAGCCGTATACCGCATCTGTCCGTTTGAGTTTACCACCAAGTCGAAGGCCGAGCAGTATGTGCGCGACATCAAGAACTCCTTCTGGACCGACGCCTGGGTATGGGGCACAAGCGAGAGGCCCCAGGTGGTGTATAAATTCCCCGGACTGAAATAGTCGCCGCCATGAGAAAATGGTTTATGCTGCTGTGCTGCTGGCCCCTTCTGCTGGCAGCCGAAGAGCTGTCGTCGCCCGGCGGTCAGACCACCCTTCGTTTCTACATCGACCAAGGCCTGCTCACCTATGAGCTGCACTACAAAGGGCAGCCGGTGCTGCGGCCCTCGCATTTAGGGTTGGAGTTGGTGAACTGGCCCAGTCTGATGGACGGATTCTCGCTGGTGAAGACCGAGCGAAGCACTTTCGACGAGACGTGGCAGCCCGTATGGGGCGAGGAGCGCGCCATACGCAACCACTACAACGAGTTGGCCGCCGAGGTGGTGCAGGAGCGCACCCAACGGCACATCACGCTCCGATTCCGTGTCTACGACGAAGGCATCGGCCTGCGCTACGAGCTGCCCCGCCAGGAGCAGCTCGACAATGTGATTGTGGGCGAGGAGCACACCCAGTTTGCCCTGACCGGCGACCACACCGCTTTCTGGCTCCCCGGCGACTACGACACCGACGAGTATGAATACACGGTGTCGCGTCTGTCCGAGGTGCGCCGGCTGCAGGAACAGGCCCGCACAGAGAACGCCACACAGCGCGGTTTTTCCTCTACCGGTCTTCAGACCTCGCTGTTGCTGAAAACCGACGGCGGCCTGTACATCAACATCCACGAGGCCGCCCTGATGGACTACTCATGCATGCATCTGAACCTGGACGACGAGCACATGGTACTGGAGTCGTGGCTCACCCCCGACGCCAAGGGCCGCAAGGGCTTCATCCGCTGTCCCACGCATACCCCCTGGCGCACCGTGATGGTGACCGACGATGCCCGCGAGATGCTTGCCTCGCGCCTCATCCTCAACTTGAACGAACCCTGCAAACTAACTGACACCTCGTGGATTCACCCCACCAAGTATATGGGTGTGTGGTGGGAGATGATGACCGGCAAGAGCACCTGGAACTACGCCGACTACCAAGCCGTGAACCCCGACACGACCGACTTCGCCCGTCTCACCCCCACGGGACGTCACGGTGCGAGCCGCGAGAATGTGATGCGCTACATCGACTACGCCAGCGAGCACGGTTTTCCTGCTTTGCTTGTGGAAGGCTGGAACTGCGGTTGGGAAGACTCGTGGCAGAAATACAACAACTACAGTTTCACCCGTCCCTACCCCGACTTTCCCGTTCAGGAGCTGCAGTCGTACGCCCGCAGCAAGGGTGTGCGGCTCATCATGCACCATGAGACGAGCGGATCGGTGGCCCACTACGAGCGGTACATGGACGAGGCCTACGCCTTTGCCCACGACAACGGCTACGACCTTATCAAGACCGGCTATGTGGGCAACATCTTCCCCTCCGGCCACCACGGCGACCAGTGGATGGTGGACCACTTCCTGTACAGCGTGCAGTTGGGCGCCAAGTACCACCTGATGATAGACGGTCACGAAGCCGTACGCCCCACCGGCCTGTGCCGCACCTATCCCAACTTGGTTTGCAATGAGAGCGCCCGCGGCATGGAATTTCAGGCTTCGGCCGGTGTGCAGCCGCGCCATGTCACCATTCTGCCCTTCACCCGTCTTCAGGGCGGTCCGATGGACTACACCCCTGGCATTCTGGAGATGGACGTCTCGAAAGTGAACCCCGAGAACCACTCTCACGTGAAAGCCACCGTGTGCAACCAGTTGGCGCTGTATGTGACGCTGTACAGTCCGCTTCAGATGGCGGCCGATGTGCCCGAGAGCTACGAGCGCTACAGCGACGCCTTCCAATTTATAAGAGACGTGGCGGTAGACTGGGACGAGAGCCGCTATCTGGAGGCTGAGCCCGGCGAGTATGTCACCGTGGCGCGCAAGGCCAAGGGCAGCGAGGAGTGGTTTGTGGGCAGTGTGGCCGGCAGCAAGGCCCATGAGTCGGTGATATCGCTCGACTTTCTGCAGCCCGGCATCCGCTACACCGCCACCATCTATGAAGACGGGAAGGACGCCAGTTGGCAGGAGCGCCCCGACTCCTACAGCATACGGACGAAGAAGGTGAAAAAAGGCAGCCGTCTGCGCCTAAGGGCTGTGGAAGGCGGGGGATGGGCAATCAAGATAAGTGCAGAGCAGCCATAAAGACCAACCTTATTAATAATATATATGGAAGAAGATAAAACGTCTCTTGTGCTAAATAATGAGATATTCTATGAAAAACTGTTCTATTACCAGAAGGCAGAAGTCCTTTTTGCCCTCACATTCCATTTTACAGCGAACTATCTTCCTTCCAAAGGAGACCGAACTGTAGACCAAATGGTCCAGACAGCACGTTCAGGAAAGCAGAACATCATCGAGGCCTTTGCAGATGGTGTGACATCCTCCGAACTGCAATTGAAGCTGCTCAATGTGGCGCGGTCCTCGCTGAAAGAGCTGCGTGCCGATTATGAAGACTATATACAAACGCGGCATTTGACTCTTTGGCAACCGCATCACCCAAGATATAAAGAAATGCTCATTTTTTGCCGTAACCACAACAAGAGGAATGAATATGAGCCATACTTTGACAGATGGAATGCCGAGGAGCTATGCAATGTTGCCGTAACCGTTCTTCATCTAGTGGACAAGATGATGATGAGCTATCTGAAAAAGCTTGAAGAACAATTTGTGAAACAAGGAGGTATGAAGGAGCGCATGCATGCTGCTCGGACTGGCTATAGGAAAGGTGTCGATGAAGAAATGGAGCGACTTCGAACCGAGAACAAGGTGTTGCGCCAGCGGGTACCAATATTGGAGCAAAAGATAGAAGAACAGCTCAGGGAAAAACGCCATCTGGAGGTGCTGCTTCAACAAGAGAGAATGAAAAGAAGATAAAAGGCCTAGAGACCCTAGAGACCCTAGAAGCTCTAGAGACCCTAGAGACCCTAGAAGCTCTAGATACCCTAGAAAACCTAGAAAAAGCATGATGACACTTAATGACTTTCTATCATCTTGGCACAATGGCGAGGAGCGGCTGACGGTGCACACGAGCGGCTCAACGGGCGCGCCGAAGGCGCTGCTTGTGGAAAAGCGCCGCATGGCGGCCTCGGCACGCATCACCTGCGACTTTCTCGGCCTCGAGCCGGGCGGCAGGGCCCTGCTCTGCCTGCCCCTCGACTACATCGCCGGAAAAATGATGGTGGTGCGGGCTCTCACACGAGGCCTTCTGCTGCTGGCCGTGAAACCCTCCGGGCACCCGCTGAGAGAAATTGATACGGAAGGGGGTGGCAGCTGGCGCGACCTGGCCGCGAAACCCTCCGGGCACCCGCTTAGAGATATCGATACGGAGGAAGGCGGCATCTGGTGCGACCTGGCCGCCATGGTGCCGATGCAGGTGTTCCAATCTCTGCAGACGGCCGAGGAGAAGGCCAAGCTGTGGGGCATCCGACACCTCATCATCGGCGGCGGCGCCATCGATGATGAACTTGAGAAACAACTGAAGGACCACCCCCATGCCGTGTGGAGCACCTACGGCATGACGGAGACCTTGTCGCACATCGCACTGCGCCGACTGAACGGCCCAGAAGCCAGCAGCTGGTACACCCCCTTCGAGGGCGTGGCCATCCGCCAGAATGAAGACGGCTGCCTGGTCATCGACGCGCCCGAAGTAGCTGAAAGCACCCTGGTGACCCACGACATCGTAGAGATAGCCGCCGACGGCCGCCGCTTCAAAGTGCTCGGCCGGAAAGACAATGTAATCTGCTCCGGCGGCATCAAGATACAGATAGAAGAGGTGGAACGGCTACTCCGGCCCCATCTCACCGCCCCCTTCCTGGTGAGCAAGCGCCCCGACAAGGTGCTGGGCGAAGCCGTGGCCCTGCTGACGGAAGCCGCCGACCTGGCAAGCATAGAAGAAATCTGCCGGACGGTATTGCCCCCCTATTGGCGTCCGCGCCACTACCAGCACACCGGACATCTGCCGCTTACCGAGACAGGAAAACCCGCCCGAGCCGAGGCCGAACGCATCATTCGAGACGGTTCGGCAGGAAGGCAGACTTGACGAAATGTAACATTTTGTTTTGCTCTACTAACATTTCTAAAAAAATAGGCCAGAAAGAAGGAGAGTATGACATAGAAAATACTATGCTGTAGAGCACACTTGTCAAAAAAAAGCGGACAGAAAGCGAACTATACTGTTAAAAAATGTTTATTTCTATCATTTTCTTAACGAATTTTGCCATTTCTTAAAAAAAATGTCTACTTTTACAATCATTTTAACTGAAAAGTCGATCTGAGAAAAACAACAAACCATAATTTCCTACTATCTAATATCATTAACGAATCCTAAAATTAAAAAGCAATGGAAAAGGAAAAGAATGCAAGAGGACTCTTGAGCAGAGTTCTATGGTCAATGCTTTTCATGCTCTTTAGCGTGGGAGTCTATGCACAGGACATTACTGTGAAAGGCACCGTAGTAGACCAGTACGGTGACCCCGTGATTGGCGCCACAGTGAAATCTGCCGGCGGCAAGACGGGAACAGTGACCAACGTAGACGGTGAGTTCCTCCTCAAGTGTCCGGCCAACAGCCAGATTGAGGTGAGCTACATCGGTTTTGCTCCTCAGACAGTGAAAGCTGCAGGCAACGTGAGCGTTGTTCTTCAGGAAGATGTTCAGGGTCTGAGCGAAGTGGTGGTGACCGCTCTCGGTATCAAGAAAGATGCCCGTAAGGTAGGTTACGCCGTGAGCCAGGTGAAAGCTGAGGACCTTGTAAAGACCGGTGCTCCCAACTTTGCCTCCGCTCTTTACGGTAAGGCAGCCGGTGTGCGTGTGAACGCCGCTCCTGGTGGTAACGTTTCGGCCGTTTCAATGACGGTTCGTGGTCTTACCTCCATCTCCGGTAACACCCAGCCTCTGATTGTGATGGACGGTATGCCTATCCGCAACGGTAACACCAACAACGAAGGCTACTGGACCGACCAGCGCATCCGTTCGAACGGTTTGGTGGATATCAACCCCGAGGACATCGAGAGCATCTCGATTCTGAAAGGTGCAGCCGCATCTGCCCTCTACGGTTCTGAGGGTAACAACGGTGTGGTGATGATTACCACGAAGAAGGGCAACAACGGTGGCGGTACCCATGTTGACTTCAACGCTAACCTGAGCTGGGACCACCTGGCCTACATGCCCGACATGCAGACCGACTTCGGTCCTGGTTACGACAACTGGGTTCTGGGCAACGATGACCCTGCCGCTCTGACCGGTTTCCGCCAGGTGCGTGTAGACCGCGACGGCAAGACCATCACCACCCCGAGCCGTGAGACCTACTACTCGTATGGTCCCCGTTACGACTCGAGCAAGAGTGTGACCTACTTCGACGGCACCGTACGTCCTTACGAGGCCATCGGCGGCAACCAGTGGGACGAGGTGTTCCGCACCGGTTTCAACCAGAACTACAATGTCTCCATCACCAACAGCACCGAGAAGAACAATGTACGTTTCTCTTACACCTACAGTGATGTGGAGGCCATGCAGTACAACTCTAACAACCACAAGCACAACTTCAACCTGGCCGGTACGCTGAACATTCTGAAGAATGTGAAGTTGAACTACAACGCCACGTACCTGAACCAGTATATCAAGAACCGCCCGTACCGTATCACCCGTATCGTTCAGAACTACTCGGGTATGTTCGGTTCTTTCACCGATGTGAAATACATCCGTGAGCACACCATGACCAGCCTTGGCTACATGAACAGTATTTCCGCAGCCAACGGTGGTACCGCTAACACCTTGACTCCCGACGAGCAGTTCCTCTACACCCCGATGGGTTCGACCTCACTGATCAGCGAGTACTTCTGGAACATTCTGGGCCGCACCCAGGAGGAGTACCACAACCGTTTGATTGCCAGCGTGAACCCCAGTTGGGAGATTATCCCCGGTCTGACCCTGAGCGGCCGTGTGGCCACCGACCTCACCTCCGACCGTCAGGAGAACAAGAACTATTCTGAGAACTCGCACATCTTCTCCACCAACGGAGAGTACAGCGACTCTTACAGTCTGGCCAACAGCCAGTACGACATTGTCTACGGCGACGTGATGCTGACCTTCGACAAGGTATTTGCCGACAAGCACAATGTGCAGGCCAACCTGGGTTACAACGCCCGCCAGGAGACCTACTATCTCTCGAATGTAAGTACCAGCAAGGGTCTGAGCCAGGAGAACTGGTTCAACCTGTATGCCTCTGTAGGTGCAAAGAACGCCTCTTCAGACGAGAAACACCTGCTGCGTACCGGTGCTTTCCTGACCGCCTCTTACGGTTATGACAACTGGGCCTACATTGAAGGAACCATCCGCAACGAGAAGACCTCTACGCTGAAGAACGGCAACAACTCGTTCTGGTATCCCTCTGTCAGTGCCAGTGTAATCTACACCGAGTTGCTGAAAGACAAGCGTCCGGCTTGGTACGACTATGGTAAGGTACGCGTGAGCTACGGTATCGTGGGTAACGACCCCGGTGTGTACTTTGCCAACAACGCCTTCAGCCAGGGCAGCGTGAAGCACCCCAATGACATTGTTTACAACTACATTGAACCCTCCGTAGGTAACGAGGGACTTCGTCCTGAGGAGAAGAGAGAGTTTGAAATCGGTATCGAGAGCAAGTTCTTCAAGAACCGCCTCGGCTTCGAGCTCACCTACTACAGCAACGACATCAAAGACCAGTTGCTTAGAACCACAGCCGCCGCTGCCATGGGTGGCCAGAGTATGTGGATGAACATTGGTGACCTGAAGAACCAGGGTATTGAGTTTGCCGCTTACGGCACCCCGTTTGAGAACAAGGACTGGCGTTGGGATGTACGTGCCAACATAGCCTGGAACAAGAATGAGGTGAAGAAGCTGGCCGAGGGTCTCGATGTTCTGTCGCATGCCAACTTCGACAACGGCGCCGCTACCATCGAGTCGCACGTTGGCGAGCCTATGGGTGATTTCTATGCCTATGTACACAAGCACCTGTACCGTATGAGCGACGGCTCGCTCATGTCGACCGGTCCCGAGCTCGACGATGTATTGGACCACAAGACCCTTTCCATCAAGGAAGACCTTGGCAAGCTGACCCAGGACGGTTACTATGTGACCGATACCTCTCAGCGCCGCAAGGTGGGTAACGCCATGCCTAAGGTGATTGGTGGTTTCGGCACCAGCCTCACCTGGAAGAATTTCACCCTCGACATGTCGTTCGACTTCCGCATCGGCGGTGACGTGATCAACCAGCCTTGGCAGTACTACATGGACACCGGTATCATCAAGGACGCTGTTGGCGTGCGTGACGGCAAGAGCGGCGGTATCTACTACTACTGCGACCCCGTGGGAGGAGTTCAGAGCATTGACAATGTCAGTTCCATCCATATCATCGACGCTCCCTCCAACTATGAGCGTGGTGTAACGAAGGTTGGCGACAGCTGGGTATACGACAATGGTGTGATTCAGGATGGTGTGAATGCCGACGGTACTCCCAACAACGTGGTGGTTACCCAGTTCGGTATCAACGACATGCAGTATGGTTGGGGTACCAGCTCCACCCAGAGCTATGAGGAAGCCGTTCAGAAGAACAGCTATGTGAAGTGCCGTGAGATCAGCCTGGCCTACACGCTGCCCCGCACCTTCACCAAGAAGTTCGGTTGCAACAACCTGACTGTTTCGGCCTTCGCCCGCAACCCGTTCTACTTCTACCGTTCGCTTAAGTTGTTCGACGCAGAGACGACCGACGGAACCAACTGGGTATACCAGGCTCAGGTAGGTGGTTCTACCGCCAGCGCCCGTACCTTCGGTTTCTCGCTCCGTGCAAGCTTCTAAGTTATATTTAAACTATTCTGTTTATCTAATTAGGAACTTTTTAAATAGAAATGTATATGAAAAAGATAATTTATATGGCCTTTGCCGCCATGGGACTTATGACGCTTGCTTCTTGCTCGGACTCTGACTACGATGAGAAGTACGCCAACCCGTCCAAGACCTCGACCGTGGGTGTTCCGCAGGTGTTTACAGGCATTCTTCAGACCGGCAACACCTGGATGAACCCGGTATACTACCGCTACTATACACAGTCGACCACCTCTGGCTGTTTCTCGGGTGTGATTGGCAACGCCAACGGCCGCGGTCGTTTCCGTGGTGCCAGCGAGGGATATTTCAACACCCGCTGGATGGACTTCTACAACATGTTGACCCAGTACCGTGTGCTGGAGGATGCCTACGGCAAGCTGCCCGACAGTCAGAAAGACGCCAACAAAATCTTCCTCCTTCTGGGCCGCACCGTGATGCAGGCACAGTTGCATGAAGTTCTCTCTATCTGGGGTGACGCTCCCTACACGGGCGCCGGTACCCTCTGGATGGACGGTGACTACGCAAGAGCCAAGACCGACATCGTGTACGATGACGATGTGGAGGTATACCGTCAGATTCTTGCTGACCTGAAGGAAGTGGGCGACTTCTTTGCCGCCGGCAACCTGAGTGCCATCGGTCTCACCTCTCTCAAGACCCAGGACTTCACCAGTGCCGAAGGCAGTGCCGACATCTGGCAGCGCTATGTGAACTCCCTGCGTCTGCGCATCGCCCTCCATCTGGCCACCAATGGTGACCTGACCTCCGAGGCCCGCAGCGCCATCGCCGAGATACTGAACAATTCGGCCAAATATCCCCTCATTGAGACCAACGAGCAGAACATTGGTGTGAACGGTGACACCCAGACCGACAACTTCAACTATGGCAAGAGCATCGCACAGGCTCTGGCCGGCCGTTCGGAGGGTTCCGGTTCCCAGGCCATGCTCGACGCCATGAACGTGCCTGCCAACGGTATCCCCGATGCCAACACCGACCCGCGTCTGCCCGCCATCTACGACTGCAACCCCGACGGTGAGTACATTGCCTACAACAACGCTCTGACCAGTGCTCAGATCAGCAACATCGCCGACGAGAAGAACAAAGAGTATTTGGCAAGAGACAAAAAACTGATTGCCAACTACTACTGCTACATCGACTCCATCGCCTTCGCAGGCTACGAAACCTATAAGGGCAACGCCAACCTGAACGGTGTATGGATCAGTGCCGCCGAGGTAGCCCTGAGCAAGGCTGAGGCCTATCTGATGGGTTACGGTGTGAGTGCCGACGCCGCCAAAGCAAAGACCGAATTCGTAAAGGGTGTGGTGCTCTCCGAGGAGTACTACTGGAACATGAAAACCAAGTCCTCGCTCTATGTGGAAGGCAACGACAGCTACCACGGATTCCGTGAGCTGGTAGTTCCCACCACCGACGACTTCACCGCCTATGCCGAGAAGATTTGGGACGCCTCGCAGCGTGTCATCGCCACCCAGATGTGGCTGAACTTCGGCTACATGAACGAGCTGGAGGCTTGGAACGTGGTACGCCGTACCGGTTTCCCGACCGTGAAGTTTGCCCGCGACACCCAGCAGGCCGACTACCCCACTCCTCCGCACCGTCTGCCCTACCCGAGCAACGAGAGTACCTACAACAAGGACAACTATGAAGAGGCTGTGAAGAAGAACTACTCCGAGCCCACCGGCTACTACACCAAGCTGTTCTGGGCCAAGGACAACTACTACTCACTCTACTAAGGTGCGACCTCTGCAATAAGACAGATTTGTTCTCTCTATTGCAAGACCATAAGATTTCTCCGCAACGGCGCAAACCGTTGCGGAGATTTTTTTGTCGGCGGACAAGATTCGGGCACAAAAAACGTTATACAAGAAAAGAGCAGAAAGAACCCCTAAAAAACACGCCCCATGAAACAGCATAGCATTTACCTTACCGCGGTCATGACCGCCCTCGTGCTGAGCACCACCAGTTGCAGTGTATTGAAACGCCACTCCGACGACTGGACCCGTAACACCACCTACATGATACCCGAGCACAAGGAGATACTGCTAACCGCCGAGCAGCAGCAATATGTGACGAAGAACAACACCTTCGGTTGCCGCCTGTTCAGTGAAGTGGTGAGCGGGAAACCGAAGGAGAGCACCATCGTGTCGCCCCTCAGCGTCACCTACCTGCTCGGCATGCTCAACGCCGGTGCCGAGGGCACGACTCGTCAGGAAATCACCGATGTGATGGGTTTCGGTGATGACCGTGACGCGCTGAACACCTTCTGCAAGAAGATGCTGAAAGAAGCCCCCTTTGCCGACAGCGGTGTGACCGTGGAGGTGGCTAATGCCCTCCATGTGAACAGCGGTCAGGGCATCAAGCTCCAGCGGGCATACGAGAACACGGTGACCGACTGTTACGAAGCCTCCGTAGAAGCCCTCGACTTCGACAAGGACAGCAGCAAGAACAAGATAAACAGTTGGTGCAGCAAGCACACCCACGGCATGATACCCAGTATCATCGACAAGCTTGACGCCGGCACCCTGATGGTGGCCCTCAACGCCATCTACTTCAAGGCCACCTGGAACGAGCCCTTCGACCCCAAGGACACCCGCCAGGCCGACTTCACCCTGGCCGACGGCCGGAAGGTGAAGCGGCAACTGATGCACCGCCACGCCTATGCCCAATACAGCCAGAACGAAGACTTCGCCATGCTCTGCCTGCCCTATGGCGATAAAGGCTACTGCATGTATGTGCTGCTACCACAACCCGGCAAGACCACCGGCGACATCATCCGCCAACTTGATGACGAGCGCATCCGCAAGGCCCTCCGCCAGCAGTACAAGGCAGAGGTGGACATTCTGCTGCCCGCCTTCACCACGGAGAGCGACACCGAGCTGAATGACGTTTTGAAAAAGATGGGCATGCCCACCGCCTTCGCCCCCCGTGCCGACTTTTCGCGCATCAGCAATGCCCCCCTCTACATCGGTTCGATGAAGCAGAAGGCCAAGATAGAAGTGAACGAGGAAGGCACCAAGGCTTCGGCTGTGACGGTGGCCGAGATGCTGCTGGGTTCAGCGGCGGGCCCCAGCCTACAGCCACAGAAAGTGGATTTTCACGCCGACCGCCCATTTGTGTATCTCATTCGGGAGATGAGCACCGGCGCCCTATTCTTCCTGGGGCAGTATCTGGGAGAGGGGAACTAGGGGCTCTAGAGATTCTAGGGGCTCTAGGGGCTCTAGGGTTTCTAGGGTTTCTAGAGATTCTAGGGTTTCTAGAAGATGCCAGCTGAAGCTACTTTTATGTTTTTTGGATTTTTCTGAAGTGGAATCAAAAATATTTGCTACATTTGCAATATCAAGCTATTCCATCGATATCAGGAAAAACAGAAACATAAAATCACTGTCGCTATGAAGAAGACTTTATTGGTCCTGCTCCTGGCCGTGACCACAGGAGCGGCAGCTCAACAGCATGAGCCTGTTGACTATGTGAGCACCCTTGTGGGCACCGAGTCGAAATTCTCCCTCTCCACCGGCAACACCTACCCCGCCATCGCCATGCCTTGGGGCATGAACTTTTGGGTGCCCCAGACCGGCAAGAACGGTGACGGCTGGCAATACACCTATTCAGCCGACAAGATACGCGGTCTGAAGCAGACCCACCAGCCCAGTCCGTGGATCAACGACTACGGCATGTTCTCGCTGCTGCCCACCGTGGGCGAGCGCATCTTCAACGAGGAGCAGCGCGCCAGCTGGTTCTCGCACAAGGCGGAGACCGCCACCCCCTACTACTACAAAGTGTACCTGGCCGACTACGACGTGACGGCTGAGATAGCCCCCACGGAGCGCGCCGCCCTGATGCGGTTCACCTACCCCGCCACCGATGCCGCCCATGTGGTGGTCGATGCCTTTGACCGCGGCTCGTCGGTGCGCATCATTCCCGAGGAGCGCAAGATTGTGGGCTACACCACCCGCAACAGCGGCGGTGTGACGCCCAACTTCAAGAACTGGTTTGTGCTGGTGTTCGACAAGCCCTTCGAGCAGATAGCCTGCGTACGCGACAGTGTGCTGGAGCCCGGCCAGAAGAGCGTGACGACCGACCACGCCGGCGCCATCGTGACCTTCAAGACCCGCAGGGGCGAGGCCGTCAACGTGCGTGTGGCCTCCTCGTTCATCAGCGAGGAGCAGGCCGTGCGCAACCTGCAGGAGCTCGACGGCAATCTCGAAGCCGTCAAGGCCAAGGGCCGCAAGTGCTGGAACGACATTCTGGGCCGTGTGGAGGTAGAGGACGACAACATCGACCATCTGCGCACCTTCTACTCCTGCCTGTACCGCTCCGTGCTCTTCCCCCGCAGCCTGTATGAGATTGACGCCACCGGCAAGCCCGTTCACTACAGTCCGCACGACGGCCAGGTGCACGACGGCTACTTCTTCACCGACACCGGATTCTGGGACACCTTCCGCAGTCTGTTCCCCCTGCTCAACCTGCTCTATCCCTCGATGAACGAGAAGATGCAGGAAGGCCTTGTGAACGTGTATAAGGAGAGCGGTTTCCTGCCCGAGTGGGCAAGTCCCGGCCACCGCGGCTGCATGGTGGGCAACAACTCCGCCTCGGTGGTGGCCGACGCCTACATCAAAGGCCTCCGCGGCTACGACATCGACAAGCTGTGGGAAGCCGTGGTTCACGGCACCCAGGCCGTGCATCCCGAGGTGAGTTCCACCGGCCGTCTGGGCTACGAGCACTACAACCGTCTGGGCTATGTGCCCTGCGACGTGAAGATAACCGAGAGCGCCGCCCGCACCCTCGAGTACGCCTACGACGACTGGTGCATCTACCAGCTCGGCAAGCTGCTGGGCAAGAAAGAGAAGGAGCTCCGACCCTTTGCCCGCCGCGCCATGAACTACCGCAACCTCTTCGACCCCGAGACCCATCTGATGCGCGGCAAGAAAGCCGACGGCACCTTCATGACCCCCTTCAACCCGCTGAAATGGGGCGACGCCTTCACCGAGGGCAACTCCTGGCACTACACCTGGTCGGTGTTCCACGACCCGCAGGGCCTCATCGACCTGATGGGCGGCGAGCACACCTTCAACACCATGCTCGACTCCGTGTTCAACCTGCCCCCCATTTTCGATGACAGCTACTACGGTTTCCCCATCCATGAGATACGCGAGATGCAGATTATGAACATGGGCAACTACGCCCACGGCAACCAGCCCATCCAGCACATGATCTACCTCTACGACTACAGCCGCCAGCCCTGGAAGGCCCAGTACTGGGTGCAGCGCGTGATGGACCAGCTCTACACCGCCCTGCCCGACGGCTACTGCGGCGATGAGGACAACGGCCAGACCTCTGCCTGGTATGTCTTCTCCGGCATGGGCTTCTATCCCGTATGCCCCGGCAGCACCCAGTATGCCGCCTGCACCCCCTACTTCCGCCACATCAAGCTGCACCTGGAGAACGGCAAGACCGTCGACATCCAGACCAGCGGCGAGGGCTGCTACATCGAGCAGGCCACACTGAACGGCGCCCCCTACACCAAGACCTACTATGAGCACAGCGACCTGCTGAACGGTGCCCAGCTGCACTTCCGGCTCTCCACCCGTCCCAACACCCAGCGCGGCACGGCCGATACCGACCGTCCCTATTCCTACAGTCTGACCACACAGAAGAAAAAATAGCCATGTCCAGCCTCCGCACCCTCACCGCCGTCCTGGCCCTTACGGGCTTTCTCACCACCGCCGCCCAGCCGCAGGCTCCCGCCCCGGTAGGTCCGCTGCCCACCCCCCAGCAGGTGGCGTGGCAGCAGATGGAAACCTACGCCTTCATCCACTTCGGTCCCAACACCTTCGGCGACCGCGAGTGGGGCTACGGCGATGCACCGCTGAGCAGTTTCGCCCCCACCCGTCTGGACACCCGGCAGTGGGCGGCCACGGTGAAGGCCGCCGGCATGAAAGGCATCATCCTCACCGCCAAGCACCACGACGGTTTCTGTCTGTGGCCCACGAAATACACCGACTACAGCATCCGCAACACCCCCTACAAGGACGGCAAGGGCGACATTGTGGGCGAGTTGGCCGCCGCCTGCCGTGAGTACGGCCTCAAGCTCGGCCTCTACCTCTCACCCTGGGACCGCCACCAGGCCTTCTACGGCACCCCCCTCTACGTGGAGTATTTCCATGCCCAACTGGAAGAGCTTCTGAGCCAGTATGGCGACATCTTCGAGGTGTGGTTCGACGGTGCCAACGGCGGCGACGGCTGGTACGGCGGTGCCAAGGAGACCCGCAAGATAGACCGCCGCACCTACTACGACTTTCCCCGCGCCCATGCCACAGTAAAACGCCTGCAGCCCAACGCCATCATTTTCTCCGACGGCGGTCCCGGTTGCCGCTGGGTGGGCAACGAGAACGGCTACGCCCATGCCACCAACTGGTCGCTGCTCCGCATCAACGAAGTCTATCCCGGCTACGAGCGCTATCCCGAGCTGCAGCAGGGCCATGCCGACGGCGACACATGGGTGCCCGCCGAGTGCAACGTATCGATACGCCCCGGCTGGTTCTACCATGAGAAGGAAGACGACAAGGTGAAGAGCGTGGACCATCTGACCGACCTCTACTACCGCAGTGTGGGGCACAACGGCACCTTCCTCATCAACTTCCCCGTAGACCGCGAAGGCCTTATCCACCCCATCGACTCCGCCCGCGCCGTAGACTACCACCAGCGCGTGGCCGCCGAGCTGAAGACCAACCTACTGCAAGGCGCCAAGGTGAACGCCAGCGACACCCGCGACAAGCGCTATGGCGTGAAAGCCCTGACCGACGGTCTCTACGACACCTACTGGGCCACGCACGATGGCGAGCACACCGCCACACTCACCTTCCGCTTCAAAAAGAACACCCCGGTGAACCGCATGCTGCTGCAGGAATACATACCCTTGGGACAGCGCGTGGAAGCTTTTACTGTAGAATACCTGCAAGGCAAGGAGTGGCTTCCCGTACGCATGAAAGAAGAGACCACCACCATCGGCTACAAGCGCCTGCTCCGCTTCCAGACCATCCAGACCCGCGCGTTGCGCGTGCGCATCACCAAGGCCCGCGGTCCGCTGTGTCTGAGCGAGGCCGGTGCCTACTATGCACCGAACGCACAGGAAAGCTATGAGGAGAGCAAGGCTGAGCTGAAAGGTCTTTCCTACACCCTCGTGGGCAGCACCGACCCCCGCACCGCTACCCTCGACCTGGGTCAGCGGCGCACGGTGAGCAGTCTGCACTACCAGCCCGCCGCCAACGGTGTGGCCACCCACTACGAGATACTGGTGGGCGACGCCCCCGACGCCCTTCGCCCGGTGGCCACCGGCGAATTCTCCAACATCCGCAACAACCCCATCATGCAGCATGTGTACTTCACCCCCACCGACGGCCGCTACGTGCAACTGCGCGCCGTGCAGATGCTGTACGAAGGAGAAGCCCTGAAATATGACCAACTCATTGTGCAATAGACTTTTGGCAGCAGTCTTCTGTCTGTTGCCCCTGACCGCCGCCGCGCAGCTCACGCTGGTGCAGAAAGGCAAGGCCCGTGCCCGCATCGTATGCACCGGCGACACCGCCACGAGCCACCGCGCCGCACGACTGCTGAACACCTTTTTGGAACGCATGAGCGGCGCCACCCTGCCGCAGACCGATACCACCGGCCCCTACACAGCCCGCAAGGGCGACATCGTGATAGGCGAGCCGACCCCCGATGCCGGTGAGGACGGTTTTCAGGCCGTTAGCGGCCAGGGCATCCTGCACATCCGCACGGGCGGCGGCAGCGGTGCCGTGAACGGCATCGTGGCCCTGCTGGAACGCTATCTCGACGCCCACTACTATGCCTACAAAGCCTGGACGGTGGTGAAGAGAAAAGACATACTACTTCCTGCCCTACAACTCACCGAGACCCCCGCCTTCAGTTTCCGCCAGACCCAGAGCTACGGCAGCGACGACCCCGATTTTACTGCATGGTTCGCCCTGGAGAGCCATGAGCAGCTCTTCGCCGGCGACCTGTGGGTACACACCTTCAACCGGCTGTTGCCCTCACGGGTGTACGGCGCCGCCCACCCCGAGTGGTACTCGCTGCTCAACGGCCGCCGCCAGCCCGGCGACCACAGTCAGTGGTGTCTGACCAATGACGAAGTGTTTGAGGCCGCCTGCCAGAAAATAGACTCCGTGTTCAAGGCCCATCCCGGCCTTCGCACCATCAGTGTGAGCCAAAATGACGGCAATAACACCCAATGCCAGTGCGCCGCCTGCCGCGCCGTGGACGAGGAGGAAGGTTCGCCGTCCGGCAACCTGATACGGTTCATGAACCGCCTGGCCAAACGCTATCCCGACAAGGAATTCTCTACCCTGGCCTACCTCTACAGCATGCATCCGCCCCGCAAGACCCGTCCGTTGCCCAATGTGAACATCATGCTCTGCGACATCGACTGCATGCGCGAGGTGCCGCTCACCGACAATGCCAGCGGTCAGGATTTCATGCGTGCGCTCACGGGGTGGTCGGCCATTTCCGACAATATCTTCGTGTGGGACTACGGGATCAACTTCGACAATGTGGTGTCGCCCTTCCCCAACTTCCACATCATCCAGCGCAATCTGCAGCTCTTCAAGGAGCACCACGCCACCAAGGTTTTTGAGCAGATAAACAGCACCAAGGGCACCGACCTGTGCGAGCTGCGCACCTACATGATGGCCAAGCTGATGTGGAACCCCTACCAGGACGCCGACTCGCTGATGCGCGGTTTTCTCGCCGGCTACTACGGCGCCGCCGCCCAGCCCCTGTACCAATACATCAAGATTATGCAGGGCGCACTGCTGGCCAGCGGCATCAACCTGTGGATTTACGACTCCCCCATCACCCATAAGAACGGCATGCTGCGCCCCGCCCTGCTGAAGACCTACAACCAACTGTTTGACGAGGCAGAGGCCGCCGTGGCCGACGATGAGGAACTGCTGCGCCGGGTGCGCATAGCCCGTTTGCCCCTGCAGTACGCCCAACTCGAGCTGGCCCGCACCGAGCCCGAGCGCGACGTGGCCCAGGTGACCCGGCTGCTCGACCTCTTCGAGCAGCGCACCGCCGACTACGGCATCCCCACGCTCAATGAGCGGCACAACAAGCCCTCCGACTACTGCGCCCTCTACCGCAAGCGCTTCCTGCCCACCGGCCGCGAGAACAAAGCCGCCCACGCCACGGTGACCTGGAACAAGCCCCCCGCCCAGCGCTACCGCGGCATAGCCGACACCGCCCTGACCGACGGTCTGTACGGCGGCACCACCTTTGTGGAGAGTTGGGTGGGTTGGGAAGGTGAAGACGCCGACTTCGTGCTCGACCTGGGCAAGGAAAAAACCTTCCACAGCGTGGAAATCGACTTCCTGCACCAGTTGGGCGCCTGGATACTGTTGCCCAAAGGCGGCCGCATCTCCTACTCTGCCGACGGCCAGCGCTACACGCAGCTCGGCACGTTCCAGTTTGCCGAAGACCGCGATGTATCCGTCAAATTCGTCGGCGGCCGTGCTGAGAGTGCAGTGCCCGTGAGCGCCCGCTACATCCGCATAGAAGTGGAGACCTTAGGCAACTGTCCCGACTGGCACTACGGAGTGGGCTACCCAGCCTGGTTCTTCATGGACGAGGTGGTGGTGGAATAGAAAATACAGAAAAGACACAATAATATGAAGACAAGAAGAATTTTTACGCTAATGGTGTGTGCCTTGACCCTCACGGCCGGCCACGCCCAGAAGAAACTGCCCTACCGCGATGCCACACTGCCCATAGAAGAGCGTGTGAACGACCTGCTCTCGCGCATGACCACCGAGGAGAAAGTGGGTCAGCTCCGCTGCACCCTTGCCTGGGACTACTATGAGACCGACGGCAAGAAAGTGGTGCCCTCGGAGAAGTTCAAGAAAGACATCGCCGAGGGACAAATAGGCATGCTCTGGGGCACCTACCGCGCCGACCCCTGGACGCGGAAGTCGCTCGAGAACGGCCTGAACCCCGAGTTGGCCGCGAAGGCCGGCAATGCCCTTCAGAAATACGTGCTTGAGCACACCCGTCTGGGCATTCCCCTCTTCCTGGCCGAGGAAGCCCCCCATGGCCACATGGCCATCGGCACCACGGTGTTTCCCACCGGTTTCGGCATGGCCGCCACATGGAATCCGCAGTTGATAGAAAGAGCCGGCCAAGTAATCGGCAAGGAAGTGCGCCTGCAGGGCGGGCACATCAGCTACGGTCCCGTGCTCGACCTGACCCGCGAGCCCCGCTGGTCGCGTGTGGAAGAGGCGATGGGCGAAGACCCCACCCTGGCCGGTGAGATAGGCGCCGCCATGGTGCGCGGTCTGGGCGGCGGCGACCTTACACAGCCCTACAGCACCCTGGCCACGCTGAAGCACTTCATCGGCTATGGCACCACCGAGGGCGGCCAGAACGGCGCCCCCACCTTTGTGGGCCCACGCGAGTTGGCAGAGCAGTTTCTGCCCCCCTTCAAGAAAGCCATCGATGCCGGTGCGCTGAGCGTGATGACCAGCTACAACAGTCTGGACGGTGTGCCCAGCACCTGCGACCGCCACTTCCTGACCGACCTGCTGCGCGACGAGTGGCACTTCCGCGGTTTTGTGGTGAGCGACCTTTACAGCATCGACGGTATCTACAACACCCACCATGTGGCCGCCACTCGTCAAGAAGCTGGTGAGATGGCGCTGAAAGCCGGTGTAGACGCCGACCTCGGTGCCCTCGCCTTCGCCGACTTGGGCGAATCGCTCCGTGCCGGCAAGATAACGGAGGCAGAGTTGGACCGTGCCGTGGCCCGTGTGCTGCGGCTGAAGTTTGAGATGGGCCTCTTTGAGCATCCCTATGTCGACGTGAAGGCTGCCCGCACACAGGTGCGCAGTGCCGAGCACAAGGCTGTGGCGCTGGATGTGGCCCGTGCCAGTGTGACGCTGCTCAAGAACGCACAGGGCACCCTGCCGCTGCGCAAGGACCAGCGTGTGGCCGTGATAGGTCCGAATGCCGACAATGTGTACAACCTGCTGGGCGACTACACCTCGCCGCAGGAGGAAGGCAATGTGAAGACCATCCTGACCGGCATACTCAGCAAATTGCCCTCCGCGCAGGTGGAATATGTGAAAGGATGCGCCGTGCGCGACACCACGACGAGCGACATAGCCGCCGCGATGCGTGCCGCCCAGCGCGCCGATGTGGTGATAGTGGCCGTGGGCGGTTCCAGTGCGCGCGACTTCAAGACCAGTTACAAGGAGACCGGAGCCGCTGTGACAGACAGTAAGACCCTGAGCGACATGGACTGCGGCGAAGGTTTCGACCGCTCCACGCTCGACCTGATGGGCCATCAGCAGCAGTTGCTCGAAGCCCTCGCCAAGACCGGCAAGCCCCTGGTGGTGGTGTACATCGAAGGCCGTCCGCTGCTGAAGAACTGGTGCGATGAGCATGCCGCCGCGCTGCTCACCGCCTACTATCCCGGACAGGAAGGCGGTCTGGCCATCGCCGATGTGCTCTTCGGCGACTACAACCCCGCCGGCCGGTTGCCCGTCTCCGTTCCCCGCAGCGTGGGCCAGTTGCCCGTCTATTACAACAAGAAGGCCCCGTTGCCCCACGACTATGTGGACATGACCGCCAAGCCCCTCTACCCCTTCGGCTACGGACTGAGCTACACCCACTTCAGCTACAGCAACCTAAAGGCCTCCGCCACTTCGGCCACCAGCTATGATGTGACGGTAGACGTGACCAACGATGGTGCCTACGACGGCGACGAGGTGGTTCAGCTCTATCTGCACGACGAGGTAGCTTCCACCTCACAGCCGCTGAAACAGCTCAAGCACTTTGAGCGGGTGTTCATACCCAAAGGCGAGACCCGCCGTGTGACCTTCCACCTGACGGCCGACGACTTCAGCATCGTGGGCCGCGACATGAAGCGCGTAGTGGAGCCGGGCGAATTCCATGTGATGGTGGGTGCCTCGTCGGAAGACATCCGTCAGGACTGCAAGATTGAGATAAAGGGAAGTTAAAGGGGAGTTAAAAGGAAGTTAAAGGGGAGTTAAAAGGAAGTTAAAGGGAAGTTAAAAGGAAGTTAAAGGGGAGTTAAAAGGAAGTTAAAGGGAAGTTAAAGGGACATATGCTTTTTTTTCGTTTCTACTTATACTTCTATTTACGGAATTGGGATATTATCATAAAAAGAGGATGGGCCGCGGCTCATCCTCTTTTTTATGATGTTATGATTCTGGCGATTGAAAGCCGTCTTCCGTTTGTCTACGCCTGCATATAATTGAGATAGAACCACGCCAGGGCAGCAATCACCAGGATGGTGATGACCGACTTGATGAGGCAGCTGGCGATTTTCCTGATGAGGAAGATTACGACGCACAGCACGATGATACAGAAGGCATAATAAAGAATATTCTCGTTGCTCAGCATAAGATTCAAATGATAAGGGTGATGATTTACTGGAACAATTTTCTGAACTGGGTGGGCACCGGTGTGGTAAACTCCATGGGCTCACCGGTAATGGGATGGTAGAAGCACAGCATATAAGCATGCAGGCAGAGGCGGTGCAAGGGGTCGTCGCCGTTGCCGTATTTGGCATCGCCGCACACAGGATGCCCCATATCGGCAGCATGCACACGAATCTGGTTTTTCCGTCCCGTTTCCAGTTTGAACTCCAAGAGCGAGTGGTCGGTGGTTCGTGCCAGGGTATGGAAATGCGTGACCGCATATTTTCCGCCATTGTCGACGGGCGACGAATACGTGAAATACGCCTTGTTGTCCTTCAGCCAGTTGGCTATGGTTCCTCCCTCGTCGAGCACCTCGCCTGAGACGACGGCCACATAGCGCCGGTCGAAGACGATATCGTGCCAGTTGTGCTCCAGTATCTGCTCGGTCTCCATATCCTTGGCATACACCATGAGTCCGCTGGTGTCGCGGTCCAGTCGGTGCACCACATGGGCGCGGCATTTCTGCCGTGTCTGTGCGAAATACTTGTCGAGCACGGCCTTGACATTGAGCGACGCATGGCCCGCCGCCATGGAGAGGATGCCTATTTCCTTCTCCACCACCACGAGATGCCGGTCTTCATAGACAATTTTGACATAGCGGCTCTTGAACCGGTCGTTGCGTTTGGTTTTGCTCACCGCCACTTTCATGCCCGGCCTCAGCGGGAAATCGAACTGTGTGACCACCTTTCCGTCGACCTTGATGCCACGTCCCTGGAGGGTAGCCTTGATTTTGGATCTGCTCTGCCCTTCTATTGTCTCGAGGAGGTACTCCAGGAGCGGCTGCTCCTTCCTCACCTCATAATGGGTATACTCCCCCACTTTCTGACTGCTGTATTTCTTCATGGGTGCAAAGGTACGAATAAACGAGCGCAAAATGAAAGGAAAGCACTGTTTTTTCTTTCATTTTGCCGAGTGTCAGTAACTTCGGCGTAGCCAAAGTTACGAATAAACGAGCGCAAAATGAAAGGAAAGCACTGTTTTTCTTTCATTTTGCCGAGTGTCAGTAACTTCGGCGCAGCCAAAGTTACGGATAGAGTTTGAGCAAAGCAAAATAGACTGTTTATTTCTATTACAGAATGAAGCGACTCAATTGATATGACGACCTCGTTCAATCGGCATTTTTCGCCCGTCATCTAACGCAGACCTTGCATTGCTCGGTATGACCATCCTTATAACGTACTACTTTGACATTTACGCCCCTTGTTGGACGAAGGACCCGTACTCCATTGATGTTGTAATAGCTGACACTCTCTATTTCGTCTGGAAGGATTTGAGAAATAATCGCATTCGGCGTTGTATCTCTCCTGCAGTCGTTGGAAGTCTGCATGTTGTGAGTCCCAATGGTCGGACGATAGAACTTCCAGCAATCGCTTCCTCCGTCCGGGTATCTCCCTACTGTTTCTTTCGCTGAATGTGTGCCATAGCATAGAGAATCTCTCCATCGTCCATCTGACGATTGCAGGACCAAAAGGCAGTTGTCGACATTCTTCAATTTGAATGGCAGATGCAGTTCGGATATAGAAGATTTGTCATCGCACTACACTATCAAATGACCACCTGGCTGTATGATGGTGTTTACCTCGCCCCCTGCATCAATCTGATATTTGCCCTGTTCATCCTCATCAACACTAAAAAGCCACTGCGCCACATCAATGGCTTCTTGGCTTCTATTGTATAATTCTATCCAGTCAGCACGTTTGCCGTGGAGCTGGCAAACACTCCTGAGCATAGTGACCTGCATTAGGCGCACCTGGAGTTGGCAAACCACAATATTGCCATTCTTCAGCTTCCAAACTTACTCTTGCATAGCTGCAACGCGGAACGGAGGCAGGATAAGTTATGGATAAGCCCACCTCTCTACCATTTCTTGACAGATACAGCGTGCCACCTTTTCTGTCTAGTTTGAATCTCACTTGCTTTGTTGCATCAGGTCCATATTCTCCATCGGCTGCGTTATGGTCAAAGAAAACGCATTGATAACATCCGGGCTTCAGCATACCATAGCCTGACAGACGATATTTCGTCAGATATTCCGAATCATCGCTTATATACCACCCATCTAACGATACACTCGTAGCAGTCGGATTGTATAACTCAACCCAACCGCCGTAGTTATTCGAGTAATCAATCGTTTGGTCGATGTTTGCGACACAAACTTCAGTGAATAACAGAGAGTTTTGTGCATTCAAGCCCAAAACCAATGCGAAAACTGATGCGATGCAACACTCTCTTTTTATAAAATTATTATGCATATTATTTTCATCCTTTGATTATCTTGGAGCTTGACGAAGTAAATACCATGCTGATGTAGTATAGAAGTTGCGTAGATATGGAACATTGGCAAAGAAAGTCCACTGGCGGCGAGGATTTATGTGGAACTTCTGCTTGTAGTGTGGGTTGATGAGCCAAAGGGTGCGCTTGCAAATGTTATAACCGACTTCGGGAACCAGTCGTTCAAAGTTCTCGACGGTCATCCGCGAGTTTCGTATGCTCATCAGCTCGCCAATGTTACTTGCCGTGGCTCCGCTTGTCTTCAACAGGTATTTGTAGAGCGGTTTGGGCAGCAAATGGATGAAAGGAAGTTTGGAGGCAAAGCCCACGCTTATTTGCTGATGACCACCGAAAGGGTTCTGCCAAGCCGGAAAACCGAAGAAAACAATGCCCTCCTGTTTGAGAAAAGACTTAATGTGAAGAAGAAAGTCTCGTTTATATTTTGGTTCGATATGCTCCATCACGTCATGAACAAGTACTAGGTCATACCGTTCATCCTCCGTCCTTGGCTCTTCTGAAAGGAGAAAATCCTGACAGATAAAAGTTCCCTTCTGGTGATATTCTGTAAAAAACATTCGTGCTTCATTGACTCGTTCCTTACAGATATCAATGCCTGTCACTCTACAACCTAATTCTGCGAAGGGAAGCAGATTGCCGCCCTCGCCACAGCCAATTTCCAGTACGCGGGTGTCTGGCGTTAGCTTGACGTATCTATTCAGGTATTCCATATAGAATATCCGGGCTGTGTTAGCCAATTCACAGAAATACTGTTTGCGGTTCAGATGTCGCTGCTGCATTGTCTTTTCTTGTTTTGTTTCTCTATAAGGATAGATACCACAAAGCAAGAAAAGACTGCACGACTACAGAAGGGAAACTACCATGTTATGCGGATTCCTAATGGCAGCGAGAACATAAATGGATGTTCCGTGCGATAGGTCTCTATGTCGCTTCCCGTCGGGATATAGTATTGCAGACTTGGCTCAGCAAAGAAGCCGATGTTAGGTGTTAGATTATATTGCAAGCCAAGACCAGTACCTACCGACCACTGCAGCGGAGCATGGAGTGTAGACTTCTCTTCCAGTTCTTTCATGCCGTTCACGAAATAGCCGGTACTGAGCGGTGCATAAACAGGTATATCCACCTTCGCACCAAGACTTCCATAGAGATTCCATCGCCTAACATTATATATATGATATATACCCTTCAGCGGTATGCCGAGGTAATGTATGGTCTGCTGCTCACGGATGGCGTTCCTGTCAGTGCCTATCTCAGATTCTGACTTTAGACGGCTATAGCTCAAGCCAGTCTCCAAACCAAAGCGGTTATTCAGTTTATACTTCAATGCCAAAGAGAAAGTGATTGGCATGTAATGGTGAGTCTTACGCTCAATCTTATCCGTGCCGGGCTGAGCAGCGTTGTTTTGGGCAATCTTCAACAAGATTTGATACGTCTTGTAATCGACTTCCAGGATTCCGCTCTGTAAGGCTTCGGCATAGTCGCTCCATTTGTCGAAAGAGCGTATACGCGGAACGTCTGATGTGGCGTCTGTCATCTCCTTCTCTGTGAGCGAGAACGGACTATTATCATTTTGTTCGCCCATGCTGCCAGTGTATGCCATATCTACAGACCACTTTTGCCCCTTGTTCTCTACTTCTATCGGCTTTTCCGGAGTCAAATCAGCGATATGTGTATCTTTATCTGGATGCAAATAGGGCAACGGTTTGTTGTCGTGCAAGATGGTTGTTGTGTCGGTTCGCTCTGTTTCTTCGTCGGTATGATGGAGCGTGTCCGCAGGAGTAAGACTATCTACAGGAACATCTTTGACAGGAACAATGGCTATCTTCTGTGGAGTAATTATTGGAATGGTTGGAGTTCCTTGCTCTACCCCAGGAGTTCCTTCGTCATCATGCTTTGTTTCAAGCGTAGTATGTTCTTGTTTTGTTATCACTGGCCCTGGTGCTTCAATTGTCCTTCCCGTTTTATAAAGATAGATGGCCAAAGGCAATACAAGCGGTAAAAGCCATAGTAGCCAATACTGCGCAAGTGACTTCTGCAACATCTTCTTTGCCCGTGACAGCTGTGACGATGAAGAGTGGGCTGCAATTCCAAGGATTTCGGCAATCTCTTTGTGCGACATTTCTTGGATGACCGCCAATTTGAACACCTGCCCATAGCCGTTGGGCAGCGCATCTACAGCCGCCATCAGTTCTTCCATTGTCGGCAATGGCTTGTCGTCTGATGGAATAGGTTCATATGGAAGTTCTTCTTCTGAGAGTGTGGAAAGTGAAAGCATTGAAGGATTATGATGTCTCTGCATATAGCGTCGGGCAACATTCGTTGTAATACTTGTCAGCCATGCCTCAAAGCTTTGCGGGTCATGCAATTGATTGATCTTTGCAAAGGCTAGTAAAAAAGCATCATGTGCTAATTCCTCTGCTATTTGTCGATTGCCGACGATGCGTTGGCATATCCCCGTCATTTGTCGGTGATATGCCTTATATAGGCTTCCAAGTGCAGTCTCGTCGCCATGTCGCCCTCGCTCTATGAGTCCTTCTATGTCCATCGAAAACACACTGCCTCTACTGATATAGATACCACTTTTCCAAAAAGACTGCACGGGAAATATAATTTTTTAAGGTGAGTTCTATTAATTCTGTTTGATATTAAAGGCAGTATTCCATAGAATTTGTTTCGGTCGCTTTTTGTTTTTATTCGGTGCATAGCGTCAAGTCTCATCGGTCGTATAGCCCGCTATACTCCCTTTTCAACTTACACTCTGCACACGACTAAAAATCAAAAATCGCCTCGACATAATTAATAGAACCCACCTTAATAGAGGTCACATATCCAGAGTTATTTCTTGCAAGCAACATTTCCTGCACGAGACATGTTTTTTCTGAATTAAGAGCACAATAAATCAATTACTACAGGAATACATCGGCCAAATTCTTTTTTTTTCGTAATTTTGCAGCCAAATTCAGAGACACTACAAAAACGACGAAAAAGAGATGATTACGCTGACGAATTTAGCCATTCAGTTTGGCAAGCGAGTACTTTACAAGGATGTGAACATCAAGTTCACCTCCGGCAACATTTATGGTGTAATCGGTGCCAACGGCGCCGGCAAATCGACGCTGCTGAAAGCCATCAGCGGAGAGTTGGAGCCCAACAAAGGCTCTATAGAATTAGGTCCGGGCGAGCGCCTCTCGGTATTGGACCAGGACCACTTCAAGTATGACGAATATACGGTGCTTGACACCGTGATGATGGGTCATCAGCCCCTTTGGCAGAACATGAAAGAGCGCGAGGCCCTCTATATGAAACCCGACTTCAGTGAGGAAGACGGCAACCGTGTGGCCGAACTGGAGGAGAAATTCGCCGAGATGGACGGTTGGAACGCCGAGAGCGACGCCGCCATGCTGCTCTCCAACCTCGGTGTGAAAGAAGCGCAGCACGGCAAGCAGATGAGCGAGCTTTCGAACAATGAGAAGGTGCGCGTGATGCTGGCCAAGGCCCTCTTCGGCAATCCCGACAACCTGCTGCTCGACGAGCCCACCAACGACCTTGACCTCGACACCGTGCAGTGGTTGGAGGAATATCTGAGCAATGTGGAGCAGACCGTGCTGGTGGTGAGCCACGACCGCCACTTCTTGGATGCCGTGAGCACGCAGACCGTAGACATCGACTTCGGCAAGGTGACCGTTTTCGCCGGCAACTACTCATTCTGGTACCAAAGTTCGCAGCTGGCCCTTCGCCAGGCCCAGAATCAGCGTCAGAAAGCTGAGGAGAAGCGCAAGGAGTTGGAAGAGTTCATCCGCCGTTTCTCCGCCAATGTAGCCAAGAGCAAGCAGACCACGAGCCGCAAGAAGATGCTGGAGAAGCTGACGGTGGAAGAGATCCGTCCTTCGTCGCGCAAATATCCCGGCATCATCTTCACCATGGAGCGTGAGCCCGGCAACCAGATATTGGAGGTGGAAGACCTGAAGGCTGTAGACACCGACGGCACCGTGCTCTTCGACCATGTGAGCTTCAACATAGAGAAAGGTCAGAAGACCGTGTTCCTGAGCCACAACCCCAAGGCCATGACCGCCCTCTTCGAGATTATCAACGGCAACCGCGCCGCCGATGCCGGCACCTACAAGTGGGGCATCACCATCACGACCGCCTATCTGCCGCTCGACAACACCGAATTCTTCAAGAGCGACCTGAACCTTGTAGACTGGCTGTCGCAGTACGGCGTGGGCAACGAAGTGGCCATGAAGGGCTATCTGGGCCGCATGCTCTTCAAGCAGGAAGAAGTGGAGAAAAAAGTGAACGTGCTGAGCGGCGGCGAGAAGATGCGCTGCATGATAGCCCGCATGCAGTTGAAAAATGCCAACTGCCTGATACTGGATACCCCCACCAACCACCTCGACCTGGAGAGTATCCAGGCCTTCAACAACAATCTCGTCACCTTCAAGGGCAACATACTCTTCTCCAGCCACGACCATGAGTTCATCCAGACCGTGGCCGACCGTATCATAGAACTCACCCCGAACGGCACCATCGACAAGCTGATGCAGTATGACGACTACATCTACGACGATGCCATCAAGGAGCAGAAAGCCCGCATGTATGGCATCCAATAAGCGTTTGGCAAGGTTTTTGCTACAACGGTTGAAGAGACAAAGAAAAAACCACAAAGATATGGACGAGAAAGAAAAAGACTTAAAAGAGAAAGTAAACGCCGAGACTGAAGGCGCCACCAACACAGAAGAGACAGCAGCCCAGCCTGCCGAAGAGGCGGAAGACACAGCCGAGGCCCCGGCCGAGGAAGCCCCCCAGGCGGAGGAGAATCCGCTTGAGGCCCTTGAGGAGAAACTGAAGGAGCAGGAAGACAAGAACCTGCGTCTGCGCGCCGAGTTTGAGAACTTCCGCAAGCGCACCATCAAGGAGAAAGCCGAGCTCATCATCAACGGTGCCGAGAAGACCGTGCAGGCCATGCTTCCCGTGGTAGACGACATGGAGCGTGCTCTGGACAACGCCCAGAAGAGCGACGATGTGGAAGCCCTGCGTGAGGGTATGGACCTGATATACAAGAAGTTGATGAAAGCCCTTGAAGGTTTGGGGGTGAAGCCCATCGACGCTGTGGGCAAGGAGTTTGATGTAGACTTCCACGAAGCCATCGCCATGGTGCCCGGTATGGGCGACGAGAACAAGGGCAAGGTGATAGACTGCGTTCAGACCGGCTATACCATCAACGACAAAGTGATCCGTCATGCCAAAGTGGCTGTAGGACAATAATTTCCCCAACCGAGAAAACAGACAATGGCAAAGAGAGACTACTATGAAGTGTTAGGCGTGGGCAAGCAAGCCACCGACGACGAGATCAAGACCGCCTACCGCAAGATAGCCATCAAATACCACCCCGACCGCAACCCCGGCAACAAGGAAGCCGAGGAGAAATTCAAGGAGGCCGCCGAGGCCTACGAGGTGCTCCACGACCCGCAGAAGCGCCAGCAGTACGACCAGTTCGGCTTTGAGGCCCCCGGCGGATTCGGCGGTTTCAGCAGCGGCGGTTTTTCTATGGACGACATTTTCTCCATGTTCGGCGACGTATTCGGCGGCCATGGCGGATTCGGTGGTTTCGGCGGTTTCGGCGGTGGCCAGCAGAGTCGTCCGCAATACCGCGGCGGTGACCTTCGCCTGAAGGTCCGCCTTTCGCTTCAGGAGATTTCGACCGGTGTTACCAAGAAGTTCAAGGTACGCAAGGACGTGTGCTGCCCCCACTGCTCCGGCACGGGTGCCGAGTCCGGCAGCAGCAGCGAGCAGTGTCCCACCTGCCACGGCAGCGGCTACACGGTACGCACCAAGCGCACCATGTTCGGCATGATGCAGACGCAGGGTGTCTGTCCCACCTGCCAGGGTGAGGGCACCATCATCAAGAACAAGTGTAAGGAGTGCCAGGGCGAAGGTATCGTGAAAGGCGAGGAAGTGGTAGAAATCAAGATACCCGCCGGTGTGGCCGACGGTATGGTGGTGAACGTGCCCGGCAAGGGCAACGCCGGCCGCCACAACGGCATAAACGGCGACATCCAGGTATACATTGAGGAGGAAGAGAACGACACCTTCATCCGCCAGGAGACCGACCTGATCTACAACCTGCTGCTCGACTTCCCCACGGCCGCTTTGGGCGGCGAGGTGAAGATCCCCACCATCGAGGGCACCAAGCTGAAGATAAACATTGAACCCGGCACCCAGCCCGGCACCACCAAGCGGCTGCGCGGCAAGGGTCTGCCCGTGGTGGAAGGCTACGGCCACGGCCGCGGCGACATCATCGTGAACATCAGCATCTACGTGCCGAAGACCCTGAGCCGCGACGAGAAGCACGAGTTGGAGAAGATGCGCGACAGCGACAACTTCAAGAGCGACACGAAGACGAAGAAGAGCATTTTCGACAAATTCAAGAACTATTTCAGCTGACATATTGTCAGCCTCGACTTATGACGTATCAAGAAACAGTAGACTATCTGTATCACTGCACCCCGGTTTTCGAGAAAATCGGGGTGGGTGCTTATAAGGAGGGCCTCTCCACCACCCTCGCCTTCGACGAGCACTTCGGGCATCCTCACCGCCAGTTCCGCAGCATCCATGTGGCCGGCACCAACGGCAAGGGGTCCGTCTCACACAGTCTGGCCTCCATCCTTCAGGCCCAAGGCCTCAAGGTGGGCCTTTACACCTCGCCCCACCTGGTGGACTTCAGGGAGCGCATCCGTGTGAACGGTGTGTGCATCGGCGAGCAGTATGTGGTAGACTTCGTGGAGCAGGAGCGCGCCTTCTTCGAGCCCCTTCATCCTTCCTTCTTTGAGCTCACCACCGCCCTGGCCTTCAAATACTTCGCTGAGCAGCATGTAGACATCGCCGTGGTGGAAGTAGGACTGGGCGGCCGTCTCGACTGCACCAACATCATCACCCCCGAGGTGAGCGTGATTACCAACATCAGTCTGGACCACACCGAGCTTCTGGGCGGCACCCTCGAGTTGATAGCCGCCGAGAAGGCCGGCATCATGAAGGCCGGCGTGCCCGTGGTGATAGGCGAGCGGCAGGAAGCCACCTCCCCCGTCTTTACCTCCACGGCAGCCCGTGTGGGCGCCCCCCTTATCTTCGCCGAGGACGAGGGCGAGCTGCAGAGCGCCGCCCTCTGCCTAACCGGCGGTATGGACTACGAGACTGCCACCTTCGGGCATCTGCACGGCGAGCTGAGCGGCTTGTACCAACAGAAGAACACGGCCACCATTCTGGCCGTTTGCCGGCAACTCATCGCCAAAGGCCTGCTACGGGACGACCCCGCCCTGATAGCCGACGGTCTGGCCCATGTGGTGGAGCGCACCGGTCTGGTGGGCCGTTGGCAGCAGTTGCGCGAGCACCCCACCGTGGTGTGCGACACCGGGCACAACGTGGGCGGCTGGATGTACCTCAGCGCTCAGCTTATGGCACAGGTGTGCGACCGCATGCGCATCGTGTTCGGCATGGTGAGCGACAAGGACATCAGCACCGTGATGAGCCTGCTGCCGAAAGATGCCGACTACTACTTCACCCAGGCCTCGTCAAAGCGCGCCATCCCCGCTGAGGAAGTGGCCCGCATAGGCGCCGAGCACGGACTGCGCGGCAAGCGCTACGCCACGGTGGCAGAAGCCTATCATGCCGCCCTGAGCGAAGCCGGTCCCGACGACTTCATCTTCGTGGGCGGCAGCAGCTATGTGGTGGCCGACCTGCTGGCGGAGTGTAGGAGTGTAGGAGTGTAGACATATGCTGGGCGGTCTGGGCTGAATGGGCGATGTGGGCTGAATGGGCGATGTGGGGGTAATGTGGTTTGGTATCTGCGCCCTCCATCTGCGCTAAAGCATTTTTAACATTTCAAGTAAATTGATTTTACCGTAATAGATTTGCTATTACGGTTTTTTTTTGTTTACTTTGCAGACTACATAGTATCCACTTATTAAACTTTTAATAGGATGAACAAAACTGAAACAGAAAATCTCTGTGGCCTGAGAAGGGAAGACTTCCAGACCACTGTCAACGGTAAGCAGACCGATCTTTTCATTCTGAAGAACAGTCTGGGCAACGAAGTAGCCATCACCAATTACGGAGGCGCCATCGTAGCCATCATGGTACCGGACCGCAACGGCAATTATGCCAACGTGATACAAGGTCACGACAATATCCAAGACGTTATCAACTCTCCCGAACCTTATTTGTCGACACTGATAGGCCGTTACGGCAACCGTATCTGCCGCGGTCAGTTCCGTCTGAAAGGCAAGGACTACCAGTTGGCCATCAACAACGGCCCGAATGCTCTTCACGGTGGTCCGAAGGGTTTCCACGCCCGTGTGTGGGACGCCACCCAGATGAACGACCAGGCCCTGGTGCTGGAGCTTGTGTCGGCCTATGGTGAGGAAGGCTTCACCGGCGAGCTGAAAGTGACGGTGGTGTACACGTTCACCAACGAGAACGAGCTGATGATTGAGTATCTTGCCACGACGAACAAGATGACCATCGTCAATCTGACCCACCACGCTTTCTTCAGCCTTGCAGGCATAGCCAATCCCACTCCCACCATCGAGGATCTGGAGTGTGAGATCAATGCCGACTTCTATCTGCCCATCGACGAGACCTCCATCCCGACAGGTGAGATACGCTTTGTGAAGGACACCCCGTTCGACTTCCGCACCCCGAAGCCCATCGGCCGCGACATAGACGCCGACAACGAGCAGATTCGCAACGGTTCGGGCTACGACCACTGCTATGTGCTGAACAAGCGTGAGGAGGCCGAACTAAGTTTTGCCGCCCGCATCTACGAGCCCAACAGCGGCCGCACGATGGACGTTTACACCACCGAGCCCGGCATCCAGCTCTACACCGACAACTTCGGCAGCGGCATTTCCGGCCAGCATGGTGCCACCTTCCCCCGCCGCAGCGCTGTGTGCTTCGAGGCCCAGCACTTCCCCGACAGCCCCAACCGTCCTTACTTCCCCTCGGTGGTGCTGAAGCCCGGCCGCCGCTACAAGCAGAAGACCATCTACCAGTTTGGCGTTCGCAAATAGGAAGACAGAAGAAAGGTATTATTATCACACATAACAACTATAAATCATCAAACGACTATGGATATAGAATTTGTAAGAAGCCGCTTTATCAAGCATTTTGACGGTCAGACCGGCCATGTGTACGCATCGCCGGGCCGTATCAACCTCATAGGTGAGCACACCGACTACAACGGCGGTTTCGTTTTTCCGGGCGCAGTAGACAAAGGCATCATGGCCGAGATGCGCCCCAACGGTACCGAGAGCACCATCCGCGCCTACTCCATCGACCTGAAGGACCGTGTGGACTTCGATTTCCACGACGGCAAGGGTCCCCGTGCCAGTTGGGCCCGCTACATCTACGGCATGGCGCTGGAGATGGAGAAGCTCGGCGTGCCTGTGAAAGGCTTCAACATCGCCTTCGCCGGTGATGTGCCCCTGGGTGCCGGCATGTCATCGTCGGCCGCCATGGAGAGCTGCTTCGGCTGCGGTCTGAACGACCTTTTCGGTGAGAACAAGGTATCGAAATGGGACATTGTGCTGGCCGGTCAGGCCACCGAGCACAACTACTGCGGTGTGAACTGCGGTATCATGGACCAGTTTGCCAGCGTGTTCGGCCAGGCCGGCAAGTTGATGCGTCTGGACTGCCGCAGCCGCGAGTTCGAATATTTCCCCTTCAACCCCGAGGGCTATAAGCTGGTGCTCATCAACTCGTGCGTGAAGCATGAGCTGGCCGGCTCGCCCTACAACGACCGCCGCAACTCATGCGAGAACGTGGTGAAACACATAGCCGCCAAGCATCCGGAGGGCAAGTTTGAGACCCTTCGCGACTGCACCTGGGAGCAGTTGGAGGAAGTGCGTGCCGAGGTGGGTGAGGAAGACTACACCCGTGCCCATTTCGTGCTGGGCGAGAAAGACCGCGTGCTGGCCGTTTGCGACGCCCTTGTTGCCAGCGACTACGAGACTGTGGGCAAAAAGATGTACGAGACCCACGAAGGCCTCTCGAAGGAATATGAGGTGAGCTGTGAAGAGCTCGACTTCCTGAACGATGTGGCCAAGGAGTGCGGTGTGACCGGTTCACGCATCATGGGCGGCGGTTTCGGCGGCTGCACCATCAACCTTGTGAAAGACGAACTTTATGAGCCGTTTGTGAAGACCGCCTGCCAGAAATACTACGAGAAGTTCAACCGTGCCCCGAAGGTGTACGACGTGGTAATCAGCGATGGTTCGAGAAAGCTCTGCTAAGTGAGTAAGAGACAGCAAATTATAAAGATTATTTAAACCATTTATTCAATAAATTAAAACAATGGCACAATCGAGTACAAACCGGAACATCGTTGCGATTGTCACAATGTGTTTCATCTTTGCGATGATTAGTTTTGTGACGAACATGGGTGCTCCCTTCGGCAACATCTGGGGTTTCACCTATCCTTTTGCCAAGGCATGGGGTAACCTGATGAACTTTGCCGCCTACCTCTTCATGGGTATTCCCGCCGGTAAGATGCTGGTGAAATACGGTTACAAGAAGACCGCCCTCATCGCCCTTGCCGTGGGTGTGATAGGTCTGGCCTTCCAGTATCTTTCCAGCCTTGTGGGTGAAGGCACCTTCGTGTTCACCTATCAGAACACCCCCGTGGCCCTCAATCTGATTATCTATCTGCTGGGCGCCTTTATCTGCGGTTTCTGCGTATGTATGCTCAACACCGTGGTGAACCCGATGCTGAACCTTCTGGGCGGCGGCGGCAACAAGGGCAACCAGTACATTCAGATAGGCGGCACGCTGAACTCTCTGACCGGTACGCTCACCCCGCTGCTCACCGGTGTGCTTGTGGGCACTGTGACCAAGGAGACCAGCATGAGCAATGTGGCTCCGCTGCTCTTCATCGGTATGGCCGTATTCGCCATTTCCTTCTTCATCATCAGAAGCGTGAACATCCCCGAGCCCAACCTTGGCAAGAGCAATGTGAAGTACGAGCACAGTCCGCTCGCCTTCCGCCACTGCCTGCTGGGTGTGATAGCCATCTTCTTCTATGTGGGTATCGAGATTGGTATTCCCATGGAGCTGAACTTCTACCTCACCGAACAAGGTTTTGAGGGAGCCGCCGTGGTGGGTGGTGCTTACGCAGCCGCCTACTGGTTCCTGATGATGATAGGCCGTTTCTGCTCGAGCTTCATCTCCGGCAAGGTGTCTACCCGCACCCAGCTGTCGCTTGTATCGGCCGTGGCCATCCTGCTGCTCATCATCAGCATCTTCATGCCCGACAGCAACACGATGACCCTTTCTTTCATCAGCGAGCATCCCGTACCCACTAAGAGTGTGCTCATCGCCCTCTGCGGTCTGTGCACCTCCATCATGTGGGGCGGCATCTTCAACCTCTCGGTTGAGGGTCTGGGCAAATACACCGAGGCCGCTTCCGGTATCTTCATGACCATGGTAGTGGGCGGCGGCATCATGCCCCTCATCCAGGAGTCGATTGCCTCGAAGGTGGGTCCGATCAGCAGCTACTGGCTGGTTATCGCCATGCTTGCCTACATTCTGTTCTATGCCCTGATAGGCAGCAAGAATGTGAACAAGGACATCCCTGTGGACTAAAGGACATCCGATAAGTTTTTTAGGGAAGAGCGCTTTTCCGTCTTGGAAAAGCGCTCTTGGCATTCAGACTCCACTTGAACAAGGGAAACGAGGACTTTGTCACCCAACAAAACAAACGGATTGAATATCCCGACATTTCGGGGTGGTAGGAATCTTTATTTAAGAAAGCTTGCATTATCCATTTAAAAGACATATATTTGCGAGAGAAATTTAAACCCTAATCGGTCATTAGGCCGACATTCTTTATGTTCTTATGGATTTTCTGTCTAATGAATGCCATTCCTGCATTTCTTTTGACACCTTGCGCACATCAATATCTCGACGTAGCCCGCTACGCCTTCGATATCGATGTGCACAATCTGTCTAAAACAAATACAGAACTGACATCATTCCTAATGACCGATTAGGGTTAAACGATATTATCGGTAGATTAAACCTCATAAAATACCATGAAGCGACGACAGGCGATTATTTTTATACTGACGATACTCTCGGTTACACCGGTTCTGACGGCATATTCGCAGCCCCGGCTCCTTGAGACCGAGCACGGCCTCCGCCCGCGCCGACGCTTACGGCTGGGCAACCCGGACGGCTAAGCTGTTCAAACATGTATCCTCTTTCAAATACTCCATAAAAAGTCTCTTTTAACCAACTGGAAATGATTGTCAGACTGTTCAAATATCTTTTTGTAGCTGTCGGAATCCTGATGGCGGTTTCCTATTTCCTCTATTTTTCCCTGAATTGGAACAATTGGTACAAAGGGGAAGGACAGACATACTATATTTACAATACGGATATAGAAGAACTCAGGACAGGACTCCTCGATTTTTTGGACAGAAATCCTACCCATGGAATTTACTGGGACAGGGTGACTGGGGGCTTTGAGAACTCATCAGTCACATTCGGCGGCAATGGTTTCAAGGCCATATTATCGCTGCCTGAATTGGAGAGGACTGTCTTTTTTGAGGTCAGGAAAAAAAGGAATTATCTGGTAATTGTCCTCAAAAGAGCTGTCCCCTGGTATGATGTCAGAAATTCGGTAAGAGGATATCATATCACATCTACTGGTATTACGGCTCCTGACGATAGGGTCAACAAATCTGGCATTCCTTTCATGGAAAACATGAGAATCCTACGTTTCTTTGAACACGAAATCCTTGACAAATTCACCAGCAGCTACATAAAGGACTATGTCAAGGGATATGGATTTATACTCTTTATCAGTTACTTTTGGAAGTACCACGATTTCTTATGGGAAATGTTCGCTGTCCTGCTGGCAGCATGGCTACTCCTCTCACTAATACGTTGGATAATCTCACACCTGAAAAGTTCAAAAGCATGAAGACGAAGAACAAAAAACGAATAAAAATTGTTTGTATTACTCTTTTATTGCTGATGGCATTATGGAGTCTGTTCTACCAATTCGGCATTCCTGACAAAAGATTTGTGCAGTCGGACAGTGCCAATGAGTCCAAACGGCGCAAGGCCTTTATTGCTGAGTACATACCAAGCAAAGATACAGCGATATTAGAGACTTTCAATGTGGCAATTAAGGAGTTCTTTCTTGAGAAAGCGATGATAGACAATGGGAACGATGGTGTCATGTTAGTTGAAGGTACCATACGTGAGAGGCTCATATGCGAGCCCTTTGCCCAAAAAGATACTTCAAAGCAGCATCTGGGAAAGCAGAATAGCTGGGAAGCAAGACTGGAAACCTGGAGGAATGGCAAGGCTCTTCACGGAAGGGTGGGCTCTGCTCCTGATACTCTCTTGTTCATCTTCCGTGAGTTACCTCTCATGCATAATCCTGACACTATTTGGTTATATAAGCTTATGTAACCTTCAGCAAATGAAACACCCCAATTGGAAGTATACATCTAGTGAATTTAAAGTCGGGCAACTAAATTATGCTCTGAATGAACTAAATAAACTAAAAAAAGATGAGGAAACGATTATGAAATTAAAAAATCTCTTAATTAATTCTCTTGGAACTCAATTTAACCAAAGTGACAATACTATTGAATCTAATTTAAACCCAAATCGGTCATTAGGCCGACAATCTTTATGTTCTTATGTTTTTTCAGTCTATTGAATGCCATTCCTGCATTTCTTTTGGCACCTTGCACACATCTATTTCTCGACGTAGCCCGCTACGCCTTCGATATCGATGTGCACAATCTGCCTAACACAAATACAGTACTGACATCAATCCTAATGACCGATTCGGGTTAAACGATATTATCGTAACCCCCAACAATTAGACAACCACTCGGCTTAATCCTTTTAGTTTTTTTGAAAAAGAAATTTTATAGTCTTATTATTACACCATGATATTTGTAATAAAAAAAGGAACAGCTTTCTTTTGCATATTAGCTTTACATTCGATAAAAATAGCAAGTGCTAACATTGATACTCTTGAATTACTCACAAATAATGGTTCTAAATATTGGGAGCGTTCTGAATCTTTCAATTCAGGAGATTGCTGCGTATTTGGTCTTAATTTGACAAGAGATAATTCTTTTATATCATGTTATTCATACATTTATGATGGGGAAAGAACTGCTGGAGGATACAAAAGTAACGATTCGGGGCTTTTCGCTATCAAATCACCTTATGGATTATGTTTAATACTAAGGAAAGACACGTTGTTCCTTTACGACAAGCATCAGCACCTTCAAGGAAAGGATTTCCTTTCTCCTATGTTCAAAATAGAAAAATTATCAAAGGACGAGTTGATTATGTTTGAAATAAGAAACAATGAGTCCAAGCAGCGATTGTTATTTAGAAGAAGTAAGGACCAGTCGACAGAAATAGCAGACATCAGCGGTGATATTTTAGGAAGATTATTAACAGATAAGAATGAGCTAACTGTTATTTTGGAAGAAACAATGAAATCTTGCAATCTCAGTAATATCGCTTTCCCAGATGGATTTCGTTTGAGGTTGTCTGGCCGGATCAATAAAAGTGGATATTTATCAAATATTTCTATTATAAAGAAAAATCCCCCTCAAGAAAAATACTCTAAATTTTATAAGATGTTATTGAAAAACCTCTTACAAGTAAGAGGACGAACGGCTTCCAGTAGGGAATCAGGCAAGCCATGTAGTACATTTTTCTTTCAAATTTTGCTTGAATATCATTACAGCGGAATAAAAGTTATATTGAACACTTTTCCTCTTTGGATAAACAATTTCTCAGAGGATGACTACGGAGAAGTATAGAAAAGCTAACATCCGCTCGTGGCCTTGGGCCGCACTTTTTTATCCAGAAATAGCCCTTGCCGTTTTTTAGAATTTTCCTATTTTTTGAGCCGGCTGATGGCATAAAAGAGGATATGCCACCTTGTTGTCGGGTTAAAAAGTGTAAAAAGTACACCTTTTGTGCAAAAAAAACGGTTTTATGCTATAAAACATACAAAAAGCTATACGCATATCGAAAAATAATTGTATTTTTACACCCAAAATCTTACATATCTATTAAAAACAATCTCATGAAACATTTAAAGAGTATTATTATCGGTGCGGGAATGGCTGGAATGCTATTCACCGCATGTACCAAAGACGAGCCGAAACTGACCGTTTCCGGCCTTGACCCTGCCGCTTTCGACACCATCATCGGCAATCTGAACGTGCAGCTCTTCACGCTGAAGAACTCCAACGGCATGGAAGTGTGTGTGACCAACTACGGCGGCCGCGTGGTGTCGCTCGTGGTGCCCGACAAGGACGGCAAGCCCACCGATGTGGTACTGGGTTTTGACAACATCGCCCAGTATGCCGACACGCTGAACACTCCCTCCGACTATGGTTCATCCGTGGGCCGCTACGCCAACCGCATCAACCAGGGCAAGATAACGGTCGACGGCAAGGAATACCAGTTGCGTCAGAACGACCGTCACGGTGAGATAGCCCACTGCCTGCACGGCGGCGGCAACACCGGTTGGATGCACAAGGTATGGGAAGTGGTGGAGAGCAACGACTCCGTGCTGAAGCTCTCTCTCATCTCTCCCGACGGCGACAACGGCTTCCCCGGCGAGGTGAAGGCCACGGTGACCTATGCCGTATTGCCCAACAACACGCTCGACATACAGTGGGACGCCACCACCGACAAGGAGACCATTGTGAACATGACCAACCACAACTACTACAATCTGAACGGCGACTTCTCACAGCCCGGCATGGACATGGTGCTGTATGTGAACGCCGACAACTTCACCCCATCCGACGCCACCTATATGACCACCGGTGAGATACGTTCAGTGGAAGGCACTCCGATGGACTTCCGCACCCCCGCCGTGATAGCTGAGAAGATGGACACCAACTATGTGTACATCAAGAACGCCACCGGCTACGACCACAACTGGTGTCTGAACACCTACAGCCGCGAGAAGGGCGGCGACGACACCGTGGTGTGCGCCAGCCTCTACTCACCGAAGACCGGCATCTTCATGGAGATGTTCACCAACGAGCCCGGCTTGCAGGTATACACCGGCAACTTCCAGGGTGTGGGTCCCGACGCCCAGATAGCCCGCAAGCACGGTGTGAAGTATCCCAAGCACGTGAGTGTGTGTCTGGAGAGCCAGAAATATCCCGACTCGCCCAACAAGAAAGAGTGGGTGCAGCCTACGCTGAAGCCCGGTGAGACCTACCACAGCCACGCCGCCTACAAATTCTCCGTGAAATAAACCCAAATCCTAATAAAAAAAAACAACCAACCAATGAACAGTATTTCTGAGGCAATCAGCATGTCGGGGTTCAAAACCATCGACTTTGTGATTCTCGTGTGCTACCTTATCCTTCTGGTGAGTCTGGGCCTGTTCCTCTCGCGCAACAAGGACGGCAAGGAAAAGAGCGCCAACGACTATTTTCTGGCCGGCAACACCCTTACCTGGTGGGCAGTGGGCGCCTCGCTCATCGCCGCCAACATCTCTGCCGAGCAGTTTATCGGCATGTCAGGAACCGGTTTCCGCGACGGTATCGCCATTGCCGCCTATGAGGTGATGGCCGCCGTGACCCTTGTGGTGATAGGCAAGTTCCTTCTGCCCGTGATGCTCGACCGCAAGATTTTCACCATTCCGCAGTTCCTGCGCGAGCGCTACAACGACGGTGTGGGTCTGGCCTTCTCCATTCTGTGGCTCTTCCTCTATGTGTTTGTGAACCTGACCTCCGTGGCGTGGTTGGGTGCCCTTGCCATCGAGCAGATATTGGGTCTGCAGGGTCTGGCCGTGAGTGTGGGCGGCTTTGAGATATCCATCCGCATGCTGATTATCCTCTTCCTCTTCGTCATCGCTGGTGTCTACTCCATCTACGGTGGTCTGGCCTCTGTGGCCTGGACCGATGTGATGCAGGTGACCTTCCTGGTGGGCGGCGGTCTGATTACCGCCTACGTAGCCCTGAAAGAGATGGGTGTGATTATGGGCACCGACGCCTTTGGCGCCCTTGGCCAGGTATACACCGACATGACCACCGGCACCCACGCCCAGGATGTGCACTTCCACCTGGTGATCCAGGAGAGCCACAATGCGAGCGCCTTCGCCAATGTGCCCGGTATCGCCGCCGTGGTGGGTGGTGTATGGCTCACCAACTTGGGTTACTGGGGCTTCAACCAGTACATCATCCAGAAGGGTCTGGCTGCCAAGAACATCGACGAGGCCAAGAAAGGTCTTATCTTCGCCGGTTTTCTGAAGATCCTCATCCCCTTCATCGTGGTGCTGCCCGGTATCTGCGCCTACTACATCATGCAGGATCCCGAGAAGTTTGCCAGCATGAATCTTGCCGGCAACATCAATGTGGCCGACGACGCCTATCCCTGGCTCATCCGCAACTTCACCCCGACCGGCATCAAGGGTCTGAGCTTCGCCGCCCTTACCGCCGCCATTATCTCCTCGCTGGCCTCGATGTTCAACTCCACCTCCACCCTCTTCACGATGGACATCTACAAGAAGTACATCAACAAGAACGCCGGTGACAAGCAGTTGGTGAATGTGGGCCGCTTGGTGGCCGTGTGCGCCCTTGTGATAGCCCTTGTGGCCGTGAAGCCCCTTCTGGGCGGTCTGGACCAGGCCTTCCAGTACATTCAGGAGTACAGCGGTTTCATTTATCCCGGTATCATCACCGTGTTCGGCCTTGGTCTGCTGTGGAAGCGCGCTTCCTCCACCGCCGCCGTGTGGACCGCCATCATCACCATTCCGCTGGGCGTGCTCTTCAAGGTATGCCTTCCCCACGTGGCCTTCCAGTTCCGTGCCGGCTACATCTTCATCATCCTCGTTACCTTCTTCATCCTTGTGAGCTATCTCGACCGCAAGTATGTGAGCTGTGAGCAGCCCTCCGAGGGCGACCAGAAGAAGATGCTTCTCTGGGCCAAGGTGCTCGGCATAACAGGTGTTGTGATGATTGTGTGCGCCGCCATCGTGACCGCCCTCGGCGCCATGAATCCCGGTGCCGATCCCGACACCAACTTCATTGCCTATCTGAACGACATCGGTTTCCAGGCCTTCATCTTCTTCGGAGTGCTGGTGGGTTGCAATGCCGTTTGGCTCTACAGCAATGCCAAGGACCAGCAGCGCGACAAGAAGGCGCTGCCCATCAACCTGAATCTGTTCTCCACCACCCGTGGCTACACCTACGGAACGATAGGCATCTGCCTCATCACCTTCCTGCTGTACGCTATTCTGTGGTAAGCAATCATTCATGCCTCGGGAGCATGCCATGAAGGGCTGCTCCCGGGGATTTTCCCAACAAAGAAAAACCAACCCAACAACAATGACAGGTTATTACGGCGAACACTCCAAGGTATGGGTATCTGTAGACTGCATCATCTTCGGTTTCGACCACGGAAAGTTGGAACTGCTGATAGGCAGGCGCCAGATGGACCCTGGCCGTGGCGAGTGGTCGCTCTATGGAGGATTTGTCAGTCCGGAAGAGACGCTTGAAGAAGCCGCGAGCCGTGTGCTGCAGAGTCTGACAGGTCTGAAGAAAGTGTACATGCGCCAGGTGGGCGCTTTCAGCGCTGTGGACCGTGACCCCGGCGAGCGTGTCATATCAGTAGCCTTCTGCGCGCTTATCAACGTGAAGGACTACGACGACACGCTCCGCAAGGAATACGGTCTGGAATGGGTGGACGTGCAGACACTGCCCCCCCTCTACTCGGACCACAACGAGATGGTGCGGCAAGCCATCGGGCTTCTGCGCCGCCGCATCGCCACAGAGCCGCTCTACTTCAATCTGCTGCCCGACCTCTTCACGCTGACCCAGCTGCAGCATGTGTACGAGGCCATTCTGGGCGAGGAGATTGACAAGCGCAACTTCCGCAAGCGTGTGAAGACGATGCACTTCATCGAGCAGACCAGTCTGGTAGACAAGCAGACCTCGAAGCGCGGTGCCCAGCTCTACCGTTTCAACAAGCGCAATCTGGGAAGCAGTTCCTCCTTCAAACTATAGAGATCAACGAATACGACTGAAAAATACAAAAAAATACAATAACATGTTAGAAGAACTGAAAGAGAAAGTGTTTCGTGCCAACCTTGACCTGGTGAAGCACAACTTAGTAATATTCACCTGGGGCAACGTGTCGGGCATAGACCGTGAGAAAGGCCTTGTGGTGATCAAACCCTCGGGCGTGGACTACGACAAGATGAAAGCCAGCGACATGGTAGTGGTAGACCTGGCCACCGGCAAGGTGGTGGAAGGCGACCTGAACCCCTCATCGGACACTCCCACCCACCTGGTGCTTTACCGTGAGTTTCCCGAGATAGGCGGTATCGTGCATACCCACTCCACCTACGCCACTGCCTGGGCCCAGGCCGGCAAGGACATCCCCAACATCGGCACCACCCACGCCGACTATTTCCACGACGAGATACCCTGCACCGACGACATGGTGGAGAGCCAGATGGCCGAGTATGAGAAAGAGACCGGTGTAGTGATCGTGGACCGCATCCGCAAGGGCAACATCAACCCCATGCACACCCCCGGTGTGCTGGTGAAGAACCACGGTCCCTTCTCGTGGGGCAAGAATCCCGACAACGCCGTTTACAACTCGGTGGTGATGGAGCAGGTGGCCAAGATGGCCTTCGTATCGTTCTGCGTGAACCCCGCTACGACAATGAATCCGCTGCTCGTGGAGAAGCACTTCAGCCGCAAGCACGGTCCCAACGCCTACTACGGCCAGAAGAAGAAATAACCCCTTATTATACAGAACCTTAACAGCTAACAATTAAATAAAGAATCTATTATGATAAAAGCATTTGAGAATTACGAGATCTGGTGGGTAACAGGTGCACAGCTCCTTTACGGAGGCGACGCCGTGGTGGCCGTTGACGCCCATTCGAAAGAGATGGTCGACGGACTGAACAACAGCGGCATCATCCCCATCAAGGTGGTGTACAAAGGCACCGCCAACAGCAGCAAGGAAGTGGAAGCCGTGATGAAGGCCGCCAACAACGACGACAAGTGCGTGGGCATCATCACCTGGATGCACACCTTCTCGCCCGCCAAGATGTGGATCAAGGGTCTGCAGGACCTCCAGAAACCCCTGCTCCACTTCCACACCCAGTACAACGCCGAGATACCCTGGGAAACCATGGACATGGACTTCATGAACCTGAACCAGAGCGCCCACGGCGACATCGAGTTCGGACACATCTGCACCCGTATGCGCGTGGCCCGCAAGGTAGTGTGCGGTTACTGGAAGAACGAGGAGGCCCAGCAGAAGATAGCCGTTTGGGCCCGTGTGGCCGCCGGTGTGGCCGATGCCAAGAATGTGCGCTGCCTGATGTTCGGTATGAACATGAACAATGTGGCCGTGACCGACGGCGACCGTGTGGAGTTTGAGCAGCGTCTGGGCTACCATGTGGACTACTACCCCGTGAGCTCGCTGATGGACTACTTCAAGAAGGTGACCGACGCCGAGGCCGACGCCCTGGTAGAGGAGTACAAGCAAGCCTACACCATAAAGATAGACGAGAGCGGTGAGGAAGTATACTGGCAGAAGGTGAAGAACGCCGCCAAGGCAGAGATAGCCCTTCGCCGCGTACTGAAGGACGAGGGCGCCACCGCCTTCACCACCAACTTCGACGACCTTGGCGACGCCGACATCGACGACCCCAACTTCGTGGGCTTCGACCAGATTCCCGGTCTTGCCTCTCAGCGTCTGATGGCCGAGGGTATCGGTTTCGGTGCCGAGGGCGACTGGAAGACCGCCTGTCTGTACCGCACCCTTTGGGTGATGCAGCAAGGCATGCCCCGCGGCTGCTCGTTCCTGGAGGACTACACGCTCAACTTCGCCGGCGACCGCAGTTCGTGCCTGCAAAGCCACATGCTCGAGGTATGTCCGCTCATCGCCGTCGACAAGCCCAAGCTCGAGGTTCACTTCCTGGGCATCGGCATCCGCAAGCAGCAGACCGCCCGTCTCGTATTCACCTCGAAGGTAGGCCGCGGCATCAAGGCCACTGTTGTGGACCTTGGCAACCGTTTCCGTCTCATCTCTCAGGAGGTGGAGTGCATTGAGCCCAAGCCCATGCCCAATCTGCCCGTGGCTTCCGCCCTGTGGGTACCCCAGCCCACCTTCGAGATTGGCGCCGGTGCCTGGATTCTGGCCGGCGGCACTCATCACAGCGCCTTCTCCTACGACATCAATGAGGAGTACTGGGAAGACTTCGCCGAGATGCTTGGCATCGAGTATGTGAAGATCAACAAGGACACCAAGACGAGCGAGTTTAAGCAGACCCTGCGCAACAACGAGGTATACTTCATGCTGAATAAGGCGCTCAAATAAGGGAAGTTAAAGGGAAGTTAAAAGGAAGTTAAAAGGAAGTTAAAGGGAAGTTAAAGGGACATTTGTTGTTTATTGGAAGATATCTATTTAAAGTTTAGAAATATGGGATTTAGTTTTAAGGACATCATTGCATGGCAAAAAGCTTATGAGTTTGTCTTACTGACATACAAGACAACACGTAAGTTTCCTGATTTTGAGAAATTTGGACTTGCCTCGCAATTTCAACGTGCAGCAGTCTCAATTGCCGCAAATATCGCTGAAGGTTCTAAGAAACTAAGCAAGGCCGACAAACTAAGACTATTGAACATAGCACAGGGAAGCCTTGAAGAATGCCGTTTCTATGTAATGCTTGCCAAAGACCTTCAATATATCGACGAAGATGAATTTCAATCCCTGAACTACAGTCTTAATGGCACAAGTTACTATCTTAACTCCTATTGCAAAGCCATAACAGAGAATAGGGCTATAAAAGATAACGACCTGTAAAATCATTTATCATGATAGCAAAAGACGACCTTTTAACTTCCCCTTAAAACTTCCTCTTGAGGACCTGTTTCATTAACGATAAAAAAGAGATAATATGACTCCAAGACAAACGATAGACTCGGGCAAGGCCATTCTGGGTATAGAATTCGGCTCCACCCGCATCAAGGCCGTTCTCATCGACGAGGAGAACAAGCCCATCGCCCAGGGCAACCACGAATGGGAGAACCAACTCATCGACGGCCTCTGGACCTACAGCATCGAAGCCATTCTGTACGGACTGCAGGACTGCTACGCCAACCTTCGCGCCGACGTACGCAAGCAGTATGACACTGAGATAGAGATTCTGGCCGGCATCGGCGTGAGCGCCATGATGCACGGCTACATGGCCTTCGACGAGCACAACGAGATTCTGGTGCCCTTCCGCACCTGGCGCAACACCAACACGGCCAAGGCCGCGGCTGCGCTGTCGGACCTCTTCGTGTACAACATACCCCTCCGCTGGAGCATCTCCCACCTCTACGAGGCCATTCTCGACAATGAGGAGCATGTGGGCGACATCAAGTACCTGACCACACTGGCCGGCTACATCCACTGGCGCCTCACCGGAAAGAAAGTGCTGGGTATCGGTGATGCCAGCGGCATGCTGCCCATCGACCCCGAGACGAAGAACTACTCGGCCACGATGGTGGAGAAGTTCAACAAGCTGATTGCCCCGAAGGGTTTCAGCTGGCAGCTGCTCGACATTCTGCCCCAGGTGCTGGTGGCCGGTGAGAACGCCGGTTTCCTGACCGAGGCCGGAGCCAAGCTGCTCGACGTGTCGGGCCATCTGAAACAAGGCATCCCCCTCTGTCCTCCCGAAGGCGACGCCGGCACCGGCATGGTGGCCACCAACGCCGTGAAGCAGCGCACGGGCAATGTATCGGCCGGCACCTCCTCCTTCTCAATGATAGTGCTGGAGAAAGACCTGTCGAAGCCCTATGAGATGATAGACATGGTGACCACCCCCGACGGCAGCCTCGTGGCCATGGTGCACTGCAACAACTGCACCTCCGACCTGAACGCCTGGGTGAACCTGTTCAAGGAGTACCAGCAGCTGCTCGGTGTGCCCGTAGACATGAACGAGGTGTTCGGCAAGCTGTACAACAACGCCCTGACGGGTGACGCCGACTGCGGCGGTCTCATCTCCTACAACTACATCTCCGGCGAGCCTGTGACCGGCTTTGCCGAAGGCCGTCCGCTCTTTGTGCGCTCCGCCAACGACAAGTTCACGCTGGCCAACTTCATGCGTGCCCACCTCTACGCCTCGGTCGGTGTGCTGAAGATAGGCAACGACATCCTGTTCAACGAAGAGAAAATCAAGGTGGACCGCATCACGGGCCACGGCGGTCTGTTCAAGACCAAGGGTGTGGGACAGCGTGTGCTGGCCGCCGCCATCAACTCGCCCATCTCCGTGATGGAGACCGCCGGCGAAGGTGGCGCCTGGGGTATCGCCCTACTCGCCTCGTATGTGGTGAACAACGGTGAGAAGGAGAATCTGGCCGACTGGCTCGAGCACAAGGTGTTTGCCGGCAACGCAGGTGTGGAGATAGCCCCCACTGCCGAAGACGTGGCCGGTTTCAACAAGTACATAGAGCGCTACAAGGCCGGTCTCGGCATCGAAGCCGCCGCCGTGAAGTGCAAGGCATAACCTACAGACAAGAACAACAAAACGACGAACAATAGAACCCATGAAGAAAATTGTCTCAGCAGTAATCTTTGCTGCACTCTCCCTCAGCGCCCCGGCCCAGGATGCCACCCTTCGCATCGCCGCCGACAAGGGCACCCAGAAGATACACAAAGAGATCTACGGGCAGTTTGCCGAGCACCTCGGCACCTGCATCTACGGCGGTCTGTGGGTAGGGCCCGAGTCGCCCATTCCCAATACCGACGGATACCGCAACGATGTGCTCCAGGCCCTGAAAGACCTGAAGGTGCCCGTGCTGCGCTGGCCCGGCGGCTGTTTTGCCGACGAGTATCACTGGCGCGACGGTATAGGTCCGCGTTCGGAGCGTCCCAAGATGCAGAACAACAACTGGGGCGGCACCATCGAGGACAACTCGTTTGGCACGCATGAGTTTCTGAACCTCTGCGAGTTGCTGGGCTGCGAGCCCTACATCAGCGGCAACGTAGGCAGCGGCACCGTGGAGGAGTTGGCCAAGTGGGTGGAATACATGACCAGCGACGGTGACACACCGATGGCCAAGCTGCGCCGCCAGAACGGCCGCGACAAAGCCTGGAAGGTGAAATTCCTGGGTGTGGGCAACGAGAGCTGGGGCTGCGGCGGCAACATGCGTCCGGAGTACTACAGCGACCTCTTCCGCCGCTACCAGTGCTACTGCCGCAACTACGACGGCAACCAGCTCTACAAGATAGCGAGCGGTGCCAGCGACTACGACTACAACTGGACGAAGGTGCTGATGGAGAATGTAGGCCATCTGATGCACGGTGTGTCTCTGCACTACTACACCGTGACCGGCTGGACCGGCAGCAAAGGCAGCGCCACGAAGTTCAGCGACGACGACTATTACTGGACGATGGGCAAATGCCTTGAGATAGAAGACGTGATAAAGCGCCACGCCGCCATCATGGACGTGAAAGACCCGCAGAAGAAGATTGGTCTGCTCGTAGATGAATGGGGCACCTGGTGGGATGAGGAACCCGGCACCGTGAGCGGGCACCTGTACCAGCAGAACTCGATGCGCGACGCCTTTGTGGCCGCTCTCTCGCTGAACGTGTTCCACCGCCACACCGACCGTGTTCGCATGGCCAACATTGCGCAGGTGGTGAACGTGCTGCAGTCAATGATTCTGACCGATACCAAGGGAACCGGCCACATGGTGCTCACCCCGACCTACCATGTGTTCAACCTGTACAAAGGTTTCCAGGAAGCCACCTATCTGCCCATCGAGGCCCGTTGCGACACCATGAGCGTGCGCGGCGACAACCGCACCCCCACGCGCAAGGTGCCCCTCGTTTCGATGTCGGCCGCCAAGAAAGCCGACGGCGGCATTATCGTGTCGCTGGCCAACGTGAGTCTGGACAAGGCCCAGGAAGTGGAGATTTCTCTCGACGGTTACCAAGCCCGCAAGGCCACCGGCAAGCTCCTCACCTGCAAGCAGATAACCGACTATAATGACTTTGAGCATCCCGACCGTGTGGCTCCCGCAGCCATGAAAGACCTGAAGGTGAAGAAGAACACCCTGAAGGTGAAGTTGCCCGCCAAGTCGATAGCCGTCATCGAACTATAACACAAAAAGAATAACAAACCTTTTAAAAAAAGAGACATGAACAACAAAGCATTAATGAACAAGGCAGCCGACAACATCCGTATCCTGGCCGCCTCGATGGTAGAGAAAGCCAAGTCGGGTCATCCCGGCGGTGCCATGGGTGGTGCCGATTTCATCAATCTGCTCTACTCAGAGTTTCTGGTTTACGACCCCGAGAATCCCGAGTGGGAAGGCCGTGACCGTTTCTTCCTCGACCCCGGCCACATGGCCCCCATGCTCTATGCCCAGCTCACCCTCATCGGCAAGTACACCCTTGAGGACCTGCAGCAGCTCCGTCAGTGGGGCTCGGTGACCCCCGGTCATCCCGAGCGCGAGTTGGCCCGCGGTATTGAGAACACCTCCGGTCCTCTGGGCCAGGGCCACACCTTCGCTGTGGGTGCCGCCATTGCCGCCAAATTCCTGAAGGCCCGTCTGGGCGACGTGATGAACCAGACCATCTACGCCTACATCTCCGACGGCGGTGTGCAGGAAGAGATTTCCCAGGGTTCCGGCCGTATAGCCGGTGTGCTGGGTCTGGACAACCTCATCATGTTCTACGATGCCAACGACATACAGCTCTCCACCGAGACCAAGGTGGTGATGGCTGAGGACACTGCCAAGAAATACGAGTCATGGGGCTGGTATGTGCAGAAGGTAGACGGCAACGACGTAGACCAGCTTCGCGAGGCCATCAAGAACGCCCAGGCCGAGAGCAACCGTCCGTCGCTCATCATCGGTCACTGCATCATGGGCAAGGGCGCCCTTCAGGCCGACGGCAGCAGCTATGAGCGCAACTGCAAGACCCACGGTGCCCCGCTCGGCGGCGACGCCTTTGTGAACACCGTGAAGAATCTGGGCGGTGACCCGGAGCATCCCTTCGTCATCTTCCCCGAAGTGGCCGAACTGTATGCCGCCCGCAAGGAAGAGCTGAAGAAGATTGTGGCCGAGCGCTACGCCGCCAAGGCCGAGTGGGCCGCCAAGAATCCCGCCAAGGCCGAGCAGCTGAAGGAGTGGTTCTCCGGCAAGGCTCCCGTCGTCGACTGGAGCAAGGTTGAGCAGAAGGCCGGTGCCGCCACCCGCGGTGCTTCCGCCACGGTGCTCTCCGTGCTGGCCGAGCAGGTTCCCAACATGATATGCGCCTCTGCCGACTTGTCGAACTCCGACAAGACCGACGGCTTCCTGAAGAAGACCAAGAATCTTGAGAAGGGCGACTTCAGCGGTGCCTTCTTCCAGGCAGGTGTGAGCGAGCTCACCATGGCCTGCTGCTGCATCGGTATGGCCCTTCACGGCGGTGTGATACCCGCCTGCGGCACCTTCTTTGTGTTCTCCGACTATATGAAGCCCGCCGTGCGCATGGCCGCCCTGATGGAGCTTCCCGTGAAGTTCATCTGGACCCACGATGCCTTCCGTGTGGGTGAGGACGGACCTACCCACGAGCCTGTGGAGCAGGAAGCCCAGATCCGCCTGATGGAGAAGCTGAAGAACCACCACGGCCGCAACAGCATGCTGGTGCTCCGTCCGGCCGACGCCGAGGAGACCACCGTGTGCTGGCGTATGGCCATGGAGAACACGCTGACTCCGACGGCCCTTATCTTCTCCCGTCAGAACATCGAGATGCTTCCCGAGGGCAACGACTACAATGGAGCCGAGAAGGGCGCCTACATCGTGGCGGGCAGCGACGACGACTTCGACGTGATTTTGCTGGCCAGCGGCAGTGAGGTGTCGACCCTCGAGGCAGGTGCCAAGCTGCTCCGTGAGGACGGCATCCGTCTGCGTGTGGTGAGCGTTCCCTCCGAGGGACTGTTCCGTTCGCAGCCGAAGGAGTATCAGGAGAAAGTGCTTCCGCGCGACGCCAAGATTTTCGGCATGACCGCCGGTCTGCCCTGCACCCTTGAGGGTCTGGTGGGCAACCAGGGTTGTGTATGGGGTCTGGAGAGCTTCGGTTTCTCCGCTCCCTACAAGGTGCTCGACGAGAAGCTCGGTTACACCGGCGAGAATGTGTACAAGCAAGTAAAAGCCCTTCTGGGAAAATAACAGCATGGACATCAAGACCATCGGCATAGCCAGCGACCACGCCGGCTATGCTTTGAAACAGTTTGTGAAGCAGTATCTCGAGGAGCACGGCTACGCCTACAAGGACTACGGCACCTACAGCGAGGACTCCTGCGACTACAGCGACTTCGGCCATGCCCTGGCCCGCGGCATCGAGCAGGGCGAGGTGTTCCCCGGCATTGCCATCTGCGGCAGCGGTGAGGGCATCAACATGACGCTCAACAAGCACCAGAGCATCCGTGCCGGTCTGTGCTGGATACCCGAGATAGCCCATCTAATCCGTCAGCACAACAATGCCAACGTGCTGGTGATGCCCGGCCGTTTCATCGACAACGACATGGCCCGGCAGATTATGGACGAGTTTTTCGCCACTGAGTTTGAGGGCGGCCGCCATCAGCGCCGCATCGACAAGATACCTGTGAGCGAGTAAGGCTCATCGGTAAAAAGAGAAAAGGAGGTGCAATTTCACAATTGCGCCTCCTTTTTGCAGTTACAAACCAATAAAACTGCATTATTGAAACAACCTAAAAATAAACTACTAAACTGCAAAAATCTGAATGAAAGTCTGACTGAGACCAGTCAAAATATATTATTATGTAAGTATGGCGGTATGAATCAGGGCAGACTCAGCAGGGCTGCAGGCAGCCCCACGGTCTTCGCCGCCACGGCGCAGGGACCTTTCTTCTGGAGCAACCGTATGGCAGCCCTTCCATTGGCTGCCTGTATGCGTGTGGACCCCGTGGCGTTGCCCTGATTGCGGAGCAGCTGCGCATCGCCTGCGATGGAGAACACCATCCAGTCGCGGCTGTCAAGGCAGCGCCGCCCCTGACTGTCGACTATCACCGCCTCGACGAGGCTGTCGTCTTTTAGCGTGAGCTGTATGGCGGCAGGTTTTCCCCAATGCCCGGTCTGGTATTCAAAAGCAATCTCATCCGTCAGGTGGCGAGAGCGTGCCACCACGGTGTTGTGTCCCGGCCGGAAGACCACCTTCCAATGAAAGCCCTGCGCGGGGTAATCCCGGCAGTCGCGTTTTCTCTTGCCCGCCGACTGTCCGTTGACGAACAGTTCCACTTCCGGTTCATTGGAATAGACCAGCACTTCCTTTTCTTCGCCCTCATCGCCCCATCTCACAGGCCATGAATGGCCATAGATATGCAGCATGGGCTTTTGCGCCCAATAGCTCTGAAAGACATAATAGCTCTCCTTGGGCGTGCCGTCGCGCTGGCACACCCCTTTCTGGTTGACATAAGGAATAGGATTGTCGGGACGCAGCGGCGTGCAGAAATCCTTGAAGGTCCAGAAGGCAGACCCCGTAAAGTTTGGCATGAGCGCCTGCTCCTTGAGATGCCAGTCGAAAAGTCTGACGGCATAGCTCTCCGACCAGTCGCCATTCCTGTCGCCCGCCTCGATATCGAATCCCGTCTCGGCATGCCTTCCGGCATGGCTGTCGGCGCCCCATTCGGCATGCAGGAAGAAAGGGAAGCGCTCCATGGCGCTCTCCTCCATCTCGCGGTAATCGCGGAATCGGCGGCTGTACCATCCCGCCCAGATGGAAGGCGAGTAGACATCCGTGATATCGGCGCAGAAATCGCACCGCCTGATTACCGTTTTCCGGTAAGGGTCCAAGCGGTGTGCCGCAGCATGGAGCGACGCCATCAGGCTGCGCACGGCAGCCGAGTCGAGCACGGTGTCGAAATCACCGGGCCAGTCGTTCTCATTGCCGAGTCCCCAGAGGATGACAGAAGGATGATGCCTGTGCTGCTGAATCATATTGGCCAGCATACGGTGCGCCTGCTCCTGATAGCCGGCATCGCCCACACCGCCCCTGCACCAAGGAATCTCCTCCCACACCAGGATGCCGAGCGAGTCGCAGAGGTCCAGGACCCGTTCCGACTGCTGGTAATGACCCAGCCGGATGAAGTTGGCCCCCATCTCCTTTATTTGGAGCATATCCTGCCTTATCAGGCTGTCGGTCATGGCCGCCGCCACCCCCGCATGGTCCTCATGGCGGTGCGTGCCCTTCAGGAGGAGCCGCCTGCCGTTGAGCAGGAACGGGCCATGCTCCTTGAACTCAAACGAGCGGAAGCCGAATTTCTTCGTGATGGTCTGCTCGCCATAAGCGATGACAGCCGTATAGAGATTGGGATGGTCCACCTCCCATCTGAGCGGTTTTCTCACTACGATGGGCCGGCTGTTGTCGCCTTTGAAGACCGTTTTTCCGTCGGGCGCGCAGATTTCCACCCGCACCCGCTTGTTGCCACCTATACGGACGGTATCGCCATAGACATCGAGCGGCACATCAATAAGATAATCATGCGGCATATAGACCAGTGACACCATGCGGTATAGTCCGCCATAGAGGCAGAAATCAGACATATCCGACGGTATCATCTGCACATCCCGGCTGTTGTCGCATCTGACGGCCAGCGGCAGCAAGCCCTGTCCGCAGTGTGTGATATCCACCCACCAGCGGTCGTATCCCCCCACATGAGTGCCCACCAAATCGGTGTCCACATAGACCTCCGTTTTCTGCCCGGCCCCCTCAAATTCGAGCAAGGTATGACCACCATGGTAAGGGTTGTCCACCTGCAAGGAAGTGCGGTACCATGCCGCCCCCTGGTAATAATTGACCGAGGGATTGGCGCCATCTTCCGCATTGTAGCAATGCGGAAGAACGACGTCGTTCCATAGCGGCACGCTCTCCGGTTTGCCCGGTTTGACGGGACGGAACACCTCCCACGATCCGGCCATATCGGTACGGACGAACTGCCATCCGCCAGACAGCGGTACCCTTATCTGCGCCGCGGCGAGCAAGGGCCACACCCAGCAGAGGAGCAGGAAGAAGCCACGTTTGTACATACGCTATTCCTATTTCATTGAAGCCCGCCGGTGCAGTGCCTCGAGATAATAATAGTCGGCATAATTGATGGGCACGTCAATCTCATCCTTAGCCGGATAGTTGCCGGTGGAATGCAGCAGCAGGAAGCCCTGCTGCGTCTGCAGTTCAGGCTGGTAAGCCGTTTCGAGCGAGTGGACCATCTTATCGGCCGCCTCACGGTATTCGGCCGCCTCGCCCTCCCCGACATACAAAGCCAGTTCATAGAGTGCAGAAGCGATGATGGCCGCCGCCGAGGCATCGCGCGGGCATCCGCCGTCGACAGCCGGTCCCACCCCCGTCTTTACCGCCGGGTCGCGCATGTCCCAGTAAGGAACCCTATCCTCGGGCATATCAGGCAGTGAGAGCCAGAAGCGTGCTTTTTTGCGTGCCTGCTCAAGATAAGCCTTGTCGTGCGTATAACGATAGCACATGGTGAATCCGTAGAGGCCCCATCCCTGCCCCCTGCTCCACACGCTCTCATCGAAGAGTCCCTGGTGGGTGATGCGTTTGATGACGGAGCCGTCGGCAGGGTTATAGTCCACCACATGGTAAGACGAGCCGTCGGATCGGAAATGGTTTTTCATGGTGGCGTTGGCATGGCTGACCGCCATGTTGTAGAACTGTCTGTCGCCCGAGATGCGTGAAGCCTGGAAGAGCAGTTCGAGATTCATCATATTGTCGATAATGACCGCAAACTGCCATCGGTCGGGCGTTCCCCAGCTCCAGGAGCGTATGCACCCCACCCTCTCGTCGAATCTTTTAGAGAGCGTGCGGGCCGCCGTCATCACCACGTCGCGGTACGACTGCTCGCCGGTGAGTTCCCACGCCTTGCCGAACGAATTGTAGACCATGAATCCCAGGTCGTGGCTGCCCCCATGCAGTTTTACCCTTTCCAGGGGCCATGTGTTGCTTACGGCCTGCTCTCTCCAGAACGGGTCGTGCGAATATTGGTACATCTGCCACAATTCACCGGCCAGGAAGCCGCAGCACCAGTCAGGCTGTCGCACCATTCTCAAGGAGCCGTCGCGTTCCACGCACCGCGGCATGAGCGTCCAGTCCTTTTTCTCCTTTCTGAGCGCCTCGGCCTGCTTGAGCTGGTAGCGCAGCTGCCCGTCGGCCTGAGCGAAGGCATTGTCGGTGGCATCGGGCGTGTAGTACAGGAGGAAGAAGCGGTCGGAGAACCGTCTGACGAGACATTGCTTGGCGCAGGCCAAATAGTCGCCGCGTTGCGGGTCGAGCCATGCCAGCCGGTAGAGGTCCTTGGCCAGTTCATTCTGTTTGAAGTCCCACTCACTGATTTGCTGATAGGGCCAGTCGGTCACCTGCCTGCCCATGTAAGGCAGGAGGAAGTCGGCCGCCTTTTCCACGAGGTCGAGCCCCTCTGTCGGGTAGCCGGCGTGCCGTGCCATAAGCAAGACATCAATCATGTGCGACAGATTGTACTGCGAATAGCCGAAGGCCAGTGTGCGGCGCAATTCCTGCGGCTGCTTGCCGTCGGGCTGAATCTGCGCCTTGATGCGGTTCTCGTAGAAAGAGCCGAAGTACTGGTCCATGACCTTTTTATTGCCCACGAACTTGGCGTAGGCAATGACCTGCACATCCCTTGCCGTGGAATGGTTGTTGAGCTGATTTCCCTCCTGGATGCCCTGCTCGCTGGTGAGAATCCAGTTGAGGAACTCAGCGAACCATTTTCGGAGCGCCTTGGCATCCTTTTTTGGGAAAGCCTTTGAGCCTTCGAGCAGTTGTACGGCATCGAGCATCTCGACGAACGAGTACGCATCGATTACCCCGTAGCATCTGCCTTTCCCTCCGTAGAGTCCCGGCACTATCTGCGCATGGTTCAGGTTGGGATTCATGCGCGTGTCTTTGTTGAGGAACCACACCCTCAGCATCTCCACCGCTTTTTGTGCATACTTTTCATCGCCGCTGAAATACCATGCGAGCGACAGTGTGGTCACGCCACCGGCCATCAGCGCCAGTTTAGGCCGGTCGAGCTTTTCCAGTTCAGGATTGGAGACCCCGTCGCGGCTCACATAGGGCAGTCCGTCTTTTTTTGCTGGGTCCGGCCAGAAATACCGGCTTAAGCTCAGGTAGTCGTGCTTATCGCCGCTGACCGCCGTTTTTTCCTTCATCATGACCGAGAGAGGCGTTTGGGTCAGTTGTCTATCCGCCTCCCTGATGAGGCTGCGGTAGGCCGCCGCATAGGCGGCCTGCCCCAGACCCTCTTTTACCTGGGCGAGGTGCGCTTTGTCCCAGATAGACTGCGCCCCCGCCGTTGTAAGTATCAAGAGAAGGAAGGTTGTTAATACAAACGTTCTCTTCATATCAGTCATCATTATTCGATTGTTATCTTTACCTTATAGTTGACCGTGATGCATCGCACCTCGTACTGGCTGGTGGAGTTGTTTGGCACGTAGTACTGCGTGTCGTCGTCCTTGGTTCCACCGCTCGAGATACGCAGTTTGCCTTCCTCATCTACATCTTTCGGGTCGAAGGTCATGAGGGTTACGTCGCCCTTCTTTCCGTTGAGCGCCTTGATGTAGATGCTCTGTTTCCGGTGGTTGTTGGTGTTGTCGGGGTTCTGCAGGTCCCATGTGAGGGTATACCCACCCTTTGCATTCGGCTGCAGCGCATTGCCCGCAGCATCGACCACTTGGAAATCGGTACCGAGCGTGAGTTTGGAGTCCACATAGACGAAAGCCTCGGCATTGAAGTTTCTGGAGCCCTCGCACCACAGCTGCACAGGCACCTCGAGGCTCGCGCCCTGCTTCACGGTATACGTCTTGTCGTTGTTGCTCTTAGGTCCCCAGTCGGCGAAAGCCACGATAAACACATTCTCATAATCCTGGTTGTCGTTACCCCATTCGTCGTCGCTGCAGGCAGCAAGTGCCGCAAGGGCGAACAGCGCCGTGGCCGACATCACTATCTTATTGATAAAACGATTCATATTGTATTTTATTTTTCAGGTTCAACACTTTATTGTTTAATTCCATCCCGGGTTCTGTGTGACACTTCCCTCCGAGGTAGCTATCTCATAGGTAGGAATGGGATAGAGGTAGTCTTTCTTGGGGTCGAAGCTTCGGCTGGCCGCCTGCTCGATGACATAGATGCCCTCCTGGTCGGCCACTTTCTTTCCGTTGTACATACCGTTGGCATCGGTGAGGCGGTTCTGTATATTCTCCCGCTGCGTGCTCAGTTCGTCGGCATCATTGTATTTCAGTCCGAGCATGGTGACGGGCAGCACCTTTTCTGCAATCTTCCATCTGATGATGTCGTCATAGCGCAGGTTCTCGTCGATGAACTCTACGTGTCTTTCCCTACGGATTTCCTCGAGCATGTTCAGTCCGTTGGCCGTGACGAACGCGTTGGAGAGCTTTGCGTCGAATCCGGCACGGGCGCGCAGTTTGTTGACCGTGGCGTCGAGTTGCGCATCGGTAATCTGTCCGTTGTACTCATACAGCGCCTCGGCATAAGAGATGAGGATTTCGGCATAGCGAATGATCATCTTGTCGACCGTCTCCTTGTTGACCGTGTTCCACTCATCGAGCATGAATCCCTTTTTGATGCCATAGCCATTGCCGTGCTGGTTGCCGAAGGGATTGTAGCCGGCCTTGTAGGCCTCCTCCCCTTTCTGGTAGAAAGTCATGGCCATGCGCGGGTCGCGGTTCACGAACACATCATTGTGTGTGGTTTCCTCCACTTTCAGGGCTGTTTTCTCTCTGGGCAGTCCGTCGGTATAGAGGAACTCGTCGATGGTCTGACGCGTCACGCTCACTGCGTTTTCAAGTCCACGCGAGTTGTTGTGCAGAATGACGCCGCTGGCTCCGTTGGGACCATAGATTTTCACGAAAACATTCTCCTTGTTCTGCCTTCCCTCTCCGTCGAAATAGAAAAGTTTCTGGAAGTCGGGATAGAGGTCATGCTTTCCGCTTCGGATCAGTCGTTCAGCCGCATCGATACACACTTTGAGATGGCTCTTGGCGTCGGCCTGCAGGCCGTGATACTTCGCATACGTTCCCTCATAGAGGCCGATGCGCACCAGCAGTCCGCGTGCGGCGCTTTTGGAGACGCGTCCCCAGTCCTCGGCACTTTTCACGTCGTCAATGTCGGGCAGGTTCTCCTCGGCGAATGCCAGGTCGTCATAGCACTGCTTGATGACCTCTTCTCTTGCCGTTCGCGGCATTTTGATATCGGGGTCGCTGGTAGAGTCGAAAGCCTTGAGGATAAGAGGCACATCGCCATATTTCCTCACGAGATCGAAGAAGTGGTAGGCACGGAAGAATCTTGCCTCAGCAATCCACCGGTTTTTCTGTGCGTCGAGCAACGGGGCATTCTCCCCTTTTGCGATGATATTGTTGCATACGGCTATTTTCTGGTAAGGCTGTGTCCACTCATTGCTGGTGGCCGGCACGCTCCAGTTGCCGCTCGAAACCGAGTTGGCCGCCGTTCCTATCACATCGTCGGCTCTCGTGTCGTGTGAGAATCCCGGTAGGTCGACATACAGTTTGTTGCACGCGCCCCGCATATCGGTCTCACTCTGCCAGAAATTGTTGTCGGCCAGGGTTGTCTCAGGCAGCCGGTCGAGTTCGCAACTGCCGAACACCAAAGCCCCACCCATCAAAACGACCGTGCAAATAGATTTGAAAATATCGTGTCTCATGATTCTTTTTATTCTAAACGGGTTACTTAAATAGTTACATTCACACCAAACGACCATGTGCGGAAGAAGGGATAGTAGTTACGTCCCACATTGTTGCCGGCCTCTGGGTCGAAGACCTTCAGAATGTCTGATTTTTCCCACACATCATTGCCGCTGACATACACTCTCAGTTTCTCGATGTAGCGTTTGCTGACAGGTATGGTGTAGCCCAGGGTGATGTTCTTCAACCTCAGATAGGCAGCATTCTGCACCCACTTGTCGGAAGGTTGGAAATTGAACATATCGCCGTTGTAATTGTAGAGTCGTGGCCAGAAGGCGTCGGGGTTGTCCTCGGTCCAGTAGTCGCGGTGCACAGTCCAGGGCATCTGGTGTGTGCGTCCGAAGGGAGCGATGGCCTCGGTGTCGATAAGCATTTTGCGTTTGGCCACGCCTTGGAACATCACAGCGAGGTCGAATCCCTTCCACTGTGCGGAGAGGTTGAGTCCGTAGAGATAGCGTCCGTTGCTGTTGCCCAGGCACACGAGGTCGCCGTGGTTTTCCTTTGTACCGTCGCCTCCACCCACCTGGTGGTCGATGCTTCCGTCGGCATCGGGCAGTGTGAGGTAGCGCACGTCGCCGCCGCCCACTTTACCGTCGGAGAACGACTTGTAGCCCGGATGCGCCTCTTTATACTGATTGTACTCCTCGAGGCTGCTCCAGTAGCCGTCGGTGGTATATCCCCAGATGGTGTTCATGGGATATCCCTCGAGCAGGCTCACGGTACCCGCCGTGATGACATCCGCTCCGTCGTACTCCTTGAGTTCGTTCTGCGAGTCGCTCAGGTTGAAAGCCACCTGATAGCTGAAGTCGCCGATGCGGTCTCTCCATTTGATTTCGAATTCCCATCCCCAGGTTTTCAGTTTACCCACATTGACAGCGGGCACGCCGATACCGATGGTGTGCGGCAGCTGCAGGCGGGAGAGCATGTCGTTGTTGTACTTCCAGTAATAGTCGAAGGAGCCGCTGAGCCTTCCGTTGAGCACGCCGAAGTCGACACCCACATTGGTGGTCTCGATGGTTTCCCATGTCTTGTCTTTCGAAGCGAGGTTGGCCTGGTAATAGCTCTTCTCGGTGATATAGGTGGCTCCCTGCGAGATGGTGGGCACATAGTCGTAGAGTCCCAGCACGGCGCCATTGCCCAGTTGTCCCCACGATGCGCGCAGTTTGAGGTTGCTCACCCAGTCGAGTGTGAACCATTTCTCCTGGTTCACCCTCCATGCGGCGCTTACCGAGGGGAAGGCCTTCCATCTCTTGGAGGGAGCCAGTCGAGAGCTTCCGTCGTAGCGTATATTGGCCTCGAGGAGGTATCTTTCATCGTAGTTGTAATTGATACGTCCGAAGTAAGACATCATGGACCAGGGCTGAATATTGTCGGCCAGCGATATATTGCTGGCTTCGGCGGCGTCGAAGTAGTTGAACGAGAAGAAGTCGTTTGAGTTCATGTTTCTTGCAGTGGCGTCGAACTGGTCTTTGCGGTAGTTTTCATAGCTGGAGCCTGCGAGCACCTTCACATTGTGTTTCAGCACATCGAACTCATAGTTGACGGTAGCCTCGAACTGGTCGTGATAGTCGTTGTTCTTGATGCGGTAGAGCGAGTTGGGGTTGTTGGTCTGCTGCCGGATGGTGGTACCGTTCATGGCGTACCATGCCAGCCAGTGGCGCTCGGAGCGTCCGGTGTAGTAGCCGGCTCTGCGGCTGGCATTGAGATTGATTCTCAGGCCCTTGACCAGGTTTTTGATAATGAGTTCGCCCTTGCCGAGATACGCCTCATAGAGCGTCTCGTTGGTACCACCGTTTTTCAGGATGTCGATGGGGTTCACCTGCAGGTCTCCGCTATAGGGCTGCTCACCGATGTTGGGTGTTTCCTCGGGCTGCCAGAGGAGCTGTCGTGCGCGTGCCCCATACATGGTGTTGAGGATGCTTCCAGCCCCGTTGGAGGGCGAGGTGTTTTTCTTCGACTGATACTGCAGGTTGACGCCCAGTTCGAGATACTTGTTCAGTTCGGCGTTCACCTTGGCATGCAGGTTCACCCGGGTGTTGGAGTTGTCGGTATACTTGAGCATACCGTTTTTATAGAAGAAGTTGCCGCTCACGAGATAGTGAACCGACTTAGTGCCGCCGGAGACAGACACCGAGTGGTTGGTCTGGTCGCTGTAGTCTTTAGTTCCCTCGTCCACCCAGTTGGTGGCGGTGAACTGCTCCCATCGTCCGTTGTTGTTGTTGGGATAGTAGTTGAAGTTGGGGTTGGCCACCCAAGTGGTTTTCTCTTTGTTCCACTCATAGCTTCCGCCCTGGTTGTAGCGTCCCAGGTTGATCCACTGCTGCTCCTCCCATGCCGGCAGACGTTTGGGCATATTGCCCGGCGTATTCACCGCATAGTAGCCCGAATAAGAGATTTTCGGTTTCCCCTCGGTACCGCTCTTGGTGGTGACCAGCACCACTCCCGATGCAGCCCTTGCACCATAGATGGCGCAGGCCGATGCATCCTTCAGCACCGAGATGCTCTCTATATCGTCGGCATTGAGCAAGGCCAGGTCGCCCTCCACACCGTCGATAAGAACAAGCGCGCTGGTGGCATTGACCGACGAGAAGCCGCGTATTCTGAGTCCGGAGCTTTCGCTTCCCGGCTCACCGCTGTTTCGCAGCACGGCCACACCGGGCAGTTCACCCTGCATGGCGCTGAGCACATCGCTCGACGGTTTTCCGGCCAGTTTGTCACCGTCGACCGCCGACACGGCACCGGAGAGATTGGCCCTTTTCTGTGTGCCGTAACCCACGACGACCACTTCGGAAAGCGTTTTGTCATCCTCTGTCATCAGGATCTCGCCCGCGACGCGGGAAGCTTGCATTTCCAGGTCTACATAACCCACATAGGAGAAGACGATGGTTGCTCCCCTTCTCACCTGCTGCAGGACAAACCGACCGTCGAGGTCGGTAACGGCGCCGTTGGAAGTACCCTTCTCCATCACACTCACTCCAATCATAGGTTCGCGCGTGACGGCATCGAGCACCGTTCCTGTGACGTTTTGTGTGCCTTGCGCATAGCTCCCCTCGCTGTGCAGGAGAGCCAGGCAGCCTATCATCAGCTGCAGCCAAAAAGCAATAGAAAATGATTTTAGTCTCATAAGGTATAAATTAGGATTTAGGTTGATATTGATGCGGCAAAAATACCCCGCACCATGAGATATGCCAAACAAATCACTACATCACGACTACTATACACTTGCACAACGACTACATCAAGGTTTTCTCACAAAAATTGCAAATCACTGATTATCAGAAGCTTTTATTTAAAAATGCGGGTATAAAATCTTCTACGCCCAGGTCTTGGCTTTTTAAAGAAAAAAATGTACTTTTGTCGGCATGAAACGAAGCATTATCCGGTATCTACTTACAGGCATGTTCCTCTTTCTGTCGGTCACGCTCCAGGCAGGCAGCTACTGGCAGCGTGCTGTAGTGAACTACACCCGCCAGCAGTATCACTCAGGCAATCAGAACTGGCAGATTGTGCAGAGCCGTGAAGGATGGATGTACTTTGCCAACAACAAAGGCCTTTTGGAGTTTGACGGTTCCAGTTGGCACACCTATCCCCTTCCGGGCAATGCCAAGGTACGGTCGGTATGCGCTGTCGACGGCGCCATCTATGTAGGCGCCCTTGGACAGTTCGGCCGTTTTGTCCGTACCGACAAGGGCCGCTTGGCCTATGAGCGTCTTTCAGAGCCGGTGGAGAAGATAGGACAGCTGAACGTATGGAACATCCACCACATGGGCAGCGACACCTACTTTCAGTGCGACACCGCCCTTTATGTGAACGACACCCGCCACCAAATCAACGATCCCCACGGTCTCAGCTATTCGGCCGTGCTCTACAACCGTCTCTACGTGACCACCGCCACCGGCATCTACGTACTCACCGGCCATAAGTTCTCCCCCCTTCAGGGCATCGACATCCGGAACACCTCGGCCATTGTGGCCATGCTGCCCTATGAAGGCCGTATTCTGCTTGTGAGCCGCGAGAAAGGCCTGTTTCTCTACGGCGACAGCCATTTGGAGCCCGTACACACCGCCGCCATGAGCAGCATCCATGAGAAGCAGCTCTCTTGTGCCGCCATCAGCGGCCATCTCCTGGTGCTGGGCACCCTTCACGACGGTGTCATGCTGATAGACATGCAGACGGGGCAGACCGAGCAGATATCCATCGGCAACGGTCTTCAGAGCAAGACGGTGCTTTCGGCCGCATTCGATTCCGACCACAAACTGTGGTTGGGTTTGGACAACGGCATCGACTGCATACCGCTCGACTCCCCGCTCCGTTTCCTGAACAGCCGTCAGTCGCCGGTGGGCAGCGGCAACTGCAGCGTCACCTACCGCCACAAGCTCTATCTGGGCAGCAACCAAGGCCTCTACGAGATGCAGGGCCAGGAGATACGCTTCATCGAGGGCACCGGCAGCCAGGTGTTGTGTCTGGACACCATCGGCGGGCAGTTGTTCTGCGGCGGCCGCCACTTCTTCCTGATGATCGACGGCGACCGCATCACCCGCTTCGACCAGCGCGGTGTGTGGGGTGTCCGCTCGCTGGGCTACCGCGACGATGTGCTGCTGGTGGCCACCTATTGGGGCCTGCAGCTGATGCGCCGTCAGGGAGGGCAATGGATACTGGGCGAGAAAGTGAAAGGAGCCGACCTCTCGGCAAAGACCTTCTATGTGGAAGAAGGGTCAGGTGCCGTCTGGGTGGCCAACAAGGAGAAAGGCCTCTTCCGGCTCCTGCTGAGCCCCGACCTCACCCGTGTGACGTCGAAGCGGTGCTATAATTCGGAGCAGTTGCCCAAGGGCGACAATGTGTGCATCGCCAAGATAGACGGCGAGACGGTGATAGCGAGCCACAGGGGTCTGTTCCGCTACGACGCCACGCACGACCGTCTGGAACCCTTCAAGGAATTGGAGAACCGGCTGGAAGGCCACAATGCCTACACCTACCTCTATCAAGACAAGAAAGGCCGGCTGTGGTATGCTGCCGACGGCACCCTCCATGTAGTGGCCGGCAAGGAACGCGACGGATTTCTGAACGACTGTCTGATAGAAGATTTCGAGAACATCAGTTTCACGGCCGACGGGCGGCAGACCGTGATCGGCACGGAAGACGGTTTTGCGCTGCTAAGTCTGGAGCAGCGCCCCCAGACCGGCCGTCAGGCGCAACAAGTGCGGCCCTACATACGGAGCATTTACATCGGCAACTATGCCGACACCCTCTTCTACGGTTGCCGTCAGCCCGTTCGGATAGCCTGGCGCGACAATTCGGTTCGTCTGGAGTACAGCACGAACAACTACGACCCCACCACGACCGTGCAATACAGCTACTGGCTGGAGGGTTCGGCCAAACAGGAGTGGAGTCCCTATTCCCGCCACCGCATCAAGGAATACACCAATCTGCCCGAAGGCAACTACACCTTCCATGTGCGCATCATGATGGCAGGGCTTTCCACGCCTGTGGAGACCTCGTTCAGTTTCACCATTCTTCCGCCCTGGTACCGCACCTGGTGGGCCTACGCCCTCTATGCCATCCTGCTGCTGGCGGCCGTCCGTCTGGCCTACCTGCGCCTTCAGAAAAGCCGCCAACGGCTTGTGGCCGAGAAGAACGAGCAGATACAGGAGCAGGAGGAGCAGATAGCCACCCTGCGTGAGGAGAAGCTGGAGGTGGAACTCCGCGCCCGCCAGCAAGAGCTGGTGAGCTCAAGGATGAACGTGGTTCGCAAGAACGAGATGCTGCTCGACATCAAGAAGACCGCGGTGAGTCTGAACAACGCCCTTCCCTCGAGTACGGAGATCAAGCAATCGGAGTTGCTGACCACCATCAAGCGCCGCGTGATGCGCCTGATAAGCCAGATAGACACCAACATAGAACACGATGAAGACCTTGAAGCCTTCAAGGACACCTTCGACAGTGTGCACCACCACTTTCTCCAGACGCTCGACGAGCGCTACCCCAGCCTCTCGCACAAGGAGAAGATGCTGTGTGTGTACATCCGCATGAATCTTCTTTCGAAAGAGATAGCGCCGCTGCTCAACATCTCCACCCGCGGTGTGGAGATAAGCCGCTACCGCATCCGGCAGAAACTTGGTCTCGACTCGAAAGACAGCCTGACCAAGTTTCTGCAGAGCCTGTAGGCAGCAGCCGTAGGCAGTTACCGCATTCGGCTTAAAGCCGCAGGCACAAGCCTTTACTCGTCCGGCACGTAGATAATCTTGCCGTCTTCCAGTTCGTAGGCCGTGCCGAGCCGGCGGCCGCGTGAGCCTGTCGAGCCGTCGGCCTCGCCGCTTGCCTTATACGTCTTTATCTCCCGTCCCTTCTTGGTGATAATCTGCATCTTGTCGGTGCCGGGATTCTTCACCACGGTGAAATCCTCCTGTGAGAACACCTCCGTCATATTCATGTGCATGACCATGGCCACCATGAGCGCCACGGCGAAGACCATGGCCACATCGAAGAGGTTGACCACCACGCTCAGCGGGTCGGCATCGTCGTCGGTCATGACGTTGCCGTTTCTGCGTCGTCTTCTCATACCGCTTTACTCTTATTGATTACACTGGCCACAAAATCGAGGCTGTTGGCATCCTTTGTCATCCAGCGCTGTTTGAGCTGTAGGGTAAAGAGCCCCACGGCACTGATGAGCAGTCCCACCACGGTGGCCGAGAAGACCACCTGCATGTTGTAGGCCATGCCGGCGATGTCGCCCGTGGAGAGTCCCACGAGCGCCGGCGACATGGAGATGAGGGTGCCGATGAGTCCGAGCACCGGTCCCAGTTTGGCCAGCAGACGGGAGAGATTCACCTCCTTGGCCGTCTCTATCTCGAACCGGCTCACCAGGTAGTCGGCATAGTCAGCATCTGGCTCATGGCTGAGCAATTGGCCGAGATACTGTGTGAAGCGCGAGCCCTCGGCTCCCGCCTCCTGCACCTTCTGGCGCAACTGCGGGAGCGACTCCGGCTGGAGCGCGTCGATATCCCCGTCGAGCAACCGGCCTATGCGCCTACGAGTTAGGAAAGCGCTGTAGGTGGCGCCCAGCAGCACCAGTGCCCGGAAGAAAAAGAAGATGAGCAACACGATGTCGGGCACGAGCAGCGCGTTGGCAATGGTGAACAAAGCTTTGGATATGATTTCCATTATCAGTTATTTTTTGTTTTTCATTTTTTTCTTCAGTCTGTCGGCCAGGAATCCCACCCCCATGAGCAAAACGAAGCCGGCGAGTGTGGCGAGCATGGCCTTCCACCGGACCGGTGTCTCGGCGATGCCGTAGACCATGCGTGTGGCCTGCGTGGCCAGCAGCCCCACGGCAGCGATACCCCCCGACAGCAGCATGTGCAATTCCACCCTGGCCTGTACCACCGGCAGCAGCCACCTCATGGCGAGCGAGAGCACCAGCAGCAGCGCCACGGCCGCGAAGGCGAAGCCGCCTCCCAGCGTGACGAAGTCGACCCCCGGTGCAGCGAACACCGCCACAGCGAGCGCATAGCCCAGTGCCGGAAGCACGAGCAGTTGCGGATAGGCATAGAGCAACGCCCACATGCAGCGGCCCATCCGGCTCCGGGGCTGTTCTTCATTGAGCCAGAGCAGGCAGAAAGCCGTGCACACCGCCGCATCGACGGTCAGCACCACCGCCACATCCCTGAGCACCGCCGTCTGCTGGACCATCGCCTCCAACTGTGTCTTGGAGAGCAACACCACATAGTGGGTGGCGCCGAAGACCAGCAGGCCGATGACCAGGCAGCAGGCTATCTGTTGCCATATCTTCCACAAACTCATTTTCACCGCCGTATTGAGCACGATGAAAAAGACGAGCAGCCATACGAGTGTCTCCATGCTTGCGTATTATTGCCGTTTTCTCAATCTTGCCACCACCACAGCGAGCAGCACCAGCGCCAGCAACACCACCCCTACGGCTATCCATGTAGAATGGCCGTTGGAGGCCGCCGGAGCGCCCTCCTCGTCGAGCACCATTGATTTCTGCCCTGAGCCGGCACTCTTCACCTGCTGGAGCGAGCGGTTGTAAGCCTTCGCCTCCGCTTGGGGCAGATTGCCCGCCACAAACTGCTGCAGCTGTGCGTTGTTGCACACGAAGTCGGTGCAGGCCGCTCCGCTCTCGGCCGTAATCTGCGCATGCAGACCCGCCGTCTGTTTCAGTTGGTCGGCAGAAGGTTTCCAGAATCCCTTTCGGGCACTCTCGAGCAGCACCGCCGTCATGGCCTGGTAGGCAGCAGGATTTTTCTCATGGAAAAAGTCACGCACGCCTAGCTGGTTCTCATCGGCCACATACATGCGGTACAGGTCGTTGTAGAGCTGCGGGTCGAGCGCTGCGGGCCGTGTGGCGTTCCATCCGAAGATATTCCGGAACACCTCGCCGAACATCTGCGCCGTACCCTCATCGCCCTTCATCCGTTCCTTTACGAAAGCCGGATTGAGCACGGTGGTACGCACCTCCACGGCGATGGCCTCATTGAGGTCCTGCATACGTCGGTTGGCCCTGTTGCGGTAGTCGGCCATCAAGGCATCCGGTTCCTTTCCCGTGAGTGTCTTTACAGCGAGCGACAGTCCGCCTGTAAACTCATAGACATGGTCGAGCGATACCGGTCCCCACGTATTGCTCTGCCGGGGCTGCACCACGAGGTCGGTCTGCTGCAGTGCCGCTGCGAAGAGTCCCTCCTCGGCCACGCCCCAGTTGTCATCATCGCCGTAGGCCGCTCCCATATTGTTGAGATAGCCCTCCACGAGTTGCTTGCGGTCGGTCCATGAGCCGCTCCGCTCTATATAGTTCATCATGCCCGTGCTGTAGCCGCCGTTGACCGGTCCGAAGACCCTCATGGTGGCCATTTCGCGCGCCCTCTTGGGCGGCATGCCGTTCTCCACGAGCTGCTTTTCCTGTTCCACGGTTCCCTGGTGCACGAAATTGCTGTCGGAGACATCCTCCGACGCCATTTTCACCGCCTTGGTGATGAGTTTGAGCCGCGAGTCGGCAATGTCGCGCAACTGTCCGCTCACCTGCACCACCACATTGATTCTGGGCCGTCCCAACTGCCGGGCCGGTATGAGGCGCAGTGTGGCGATGCGTCCCTCGCTGTCGCGCACCGGCTCCACGCCGAGCATCCACAGCGCCTGTGCCACGGTAGCCCCCTGTGTGGCGATGAACTCGCCCGCCCACAGCGTGTAGCTCACCTTCCTGGGCCACTCATGATGCTGGCTGCGGTACCGGCTCAGCGTGTTCTCCGCCAGGCGCTTACCGTCTTCCCACGCCTGCGGGTCGGGCGTATTGTCGGGGTTGATACTGAACATGTTCCGCCCTGTGGGCAGCACATTCGGGTTGAGCACGGGGTCGCCGCCCGGTGCCGGCGCCACATTGCCGCCACTGAGGGCACGAACCATAGCGTCGAACTCATTCTGCGTAGACTGCACCAGAAGCCGCCGGTTTTCATTGGCAGCCATGCCCGCCTTGACCTGCTGCCGTGCTTTCGGCAGGTAGTGGTGCGCCACAAAGGCGTAGTCTTGCTGCTGACGGGCGGTGATGCGCCCCTTCTCGCAGTCGGCCCTTGCCAACTCGAAGGCCAGCGGTTCCGCCTCCATGGCCATCACCGTCTGGTAAAGGTCTTGCTCCGAGTAGGGCACGCCCATGGTGTAGTAAGCCCCCTGCATGCGCTCGTTGGCCAGTTCTTCGAGGTGCGCGTCGATACGCTGCATCTCCTCGGCGCTGTAAGGCCTGGACAGTGTGCTGTCGAGCTGCAGGTCGCGGTGCAGTCCCTGCCTCACCACCTCGCTCTTGATGCCCAGCAGTAGCTGCTTGTCGGCACAGCCGCCGTCGACAGCCCTGTGCACCTTGGCCAGCAGCGCCTCATACTTCTGCCGCATGCCGCTCTCGGCATAAGGCGGTGTGAGGTAAGTGAGCAAGACCGCCCTGCTGCGCCGCTTGGCGATGATGGCCTCGCCCACATTGCCCGTGGTGTAGAAATAGAAGTGCGGCAGCGGTCCGATGAGCTGGCTGCTCCAGTCGTCGGCCCTCATGCCGGCGTCGCGTCCCGGTGTGAACTCCAGGTTGCCGTGTGTGCCGAAGTGGATGAGCGCATCGGCCTTGAAGCCTTTCTGCACATAGAGATAGGGAGCCAGATAACTGTGTGGCGGCGGCACGTCGACGCCGTGCACCAGTTTGAAGTCATCATCGCCCAGTGCCGGCCGCGGCTGCGGGAAGAGGAGCACATTGCCGTAGCGCAGACAAGCCACGGCGATGCTGTCGCCGCGTGTGAGCAGACTGCCCGGTGCCTTGCCGTAGTGGCTCACCACACTGTTGTACTGCTCCTTGGGCAACACCTCGTGTGCCCACTGCTCATACTGTGCCGCCCTAATCCACTGCGGGTGACCCTTTCTCATATATTCCTGCTGCGCCCCTCTGGCATAAGACCCGAGCACGATGCCCTCGGTCTTGACCTGCCGTGCGAACTCGGCCAGCGTTGCCGGCAGTCCGCTCACGTTGTAGCCCTCCTGCTGGAGGCGCTTCAGGAAATTGTAGAGCGAGGGTATCACCTCCATGCCGCTGGCCAGGAGCGCATCCTTTCCCGGCCGTTTGAAGTAGCCGATGGCCACCCGCTTGTCGCGGTTGTTTTTGGTGCGCAGGGCGAGTGTGCGCTCTATATGGTCCACGAGCATGAGGCAGCGGTCCACCTCGGCCGTGAAGCGGTAGTATCCGTCCTTATCGGGGTTCTGCGTGGCGATGCAGAAAGGCGCCGTGGCCCCGTCGATTTCCGGTATCACAATGCGCGAGTTTTTGGTGCCGCTGGTGAGCATGTTGGCCTTGTCCATCCACTCCTTGTGCGTCATGGCCACGGGGAAGGGACAGAAGAGCGCGATATTGTTTTGGTGCACCCACTGCAGGAGCGAGTCGTTGCCCAGTCGTCCCATCGGCATATAGACCACGGCGTCGGGTTTCAGTGCCCGCAGCATGGCCGCCCGTTTCTTTCCTACGGCAGCAAACGGAAAGACATTGAATCCGCGCCCTGTGAGCAGGGAGATGAGTGTGTCGACATGCTCGCGGTTGCCCTCTGTGGGGAAGGTGATGCCCGAGATGAGAGCGATGTTCTGCCCTCCCTCATGGTAGAGATGGTTCTTGCGGAGATAATCCGTCAGCTGCTGCGGCGTGTCGAAATAGTGCCCGTAGGCCCGGTGGTAGAAGATGTTGTTGAGTTTGTCGACCGGTCGTTCATACTCCTGGTCGCCCCATTTGTAGGGGGTGGCTATATGGCGCAGGCATCTCAGTCCGTTGCGGAAGTTCTGCCGGCTGTCGTTTTCAAAGAATTCCTGCAGGAGGGCCCTGTCGGCGGGCTCGATATTATGATTTTCCGTGAAGCTGCTGCTCTTCACCTGTTTGGTGAACACCACGAGTCCCTTTTCGGCCCGCTCCCTCAGTTCGGCGAGCTGGCTGTCGGTGAGCGAGAGCCGGCGTCCGTAGAGCACCACGGCATCGTAATCGGCGAGGTCTTCCATCTGTTCAGCCTCCACACACTTCACCTTGATGTGTCGGCTGTCGTTGCTGGTCACGATATCGGCCTGCTGTGTTCTGAGTGCGTTGACCACGAGTATACGCGTGGGTGCCATGTAGTGGCGGTAAGAGAAAAAAGCCCCGACGGCCATCAAGGCGATGGCAGCCAGGGCCGCTGTCAGTTTTGTTTTACGCATGTTGCCGTGCGTTAGTGTTAGTCTTTCTGTTTGGAATACATGTTTTTCTTCTCCATAACCGAGCGCTGGCGGTGGGTGGTAAGGAAGCGCACATGGTCGATATAGATATCCTGTATCTCAGGCACCTCGCCCAGGCCCTCGATGTGCAGGTCTACAGTAAAGCCCTGCTCCTCGAGCTGCTCTTTCCACTCTTTGGAGATATCGTTGGCGGCATGGTCGCCGGCCACGAACATGAAGGGCACGAGCGTCACCTTTCTGGCCTTGGCCGCCTTGAGCTGACGCAGCACCGTCTCGAAGGTAGGATATCCCTCGATGGTGCCCACGTGGTAGTTGGCATGTCCCGCATCGCGGAGCATATAGTCTATCTCACTGTAGAGTGCGGTGGCCGGTGTCCCGGTGCCATGGCCCACGAGGAGCACATGCTCGCGTTTCTTTTCGGCGGCCGGATGTCTGTTCACGAGGATATCGGCCACTCTGAGGGCATCGTCGACGCTGTAGAGCAGCGGCTGTCCCACGCGCACCTCCTTGAAGAACGGTTCCATGCGCTCCACATCGCGCCGTAGCGACTCCATCTCGGTGCCGTCTATCACATTGGTGCTCTGCACGATGAGGTGGGTGTAGCCGTCGGCCCTGAGCCGCATCATCGCCTCTATGGGTGTGGCTTTGCGGATGCCTTTTTTGGCCAGGCGGCGCAGGATGATGCGCGAGGTGTAGCACTCACGCACTTCGAGGTTGGGGAAAGCCTTGCGTGCCTTCTCGTTGATGGCGTCGATGGTGCGGCTGCGCGTCTCGTCGAAGGTGGTACCGAAGTGCACCATGAGCAGCGCCGCCTTGTCGCCCTCGCCCATGGTCTGCTCCAGCGGGCTGTCGACGAAAGAAGCGAGTTCCTGTGCGCGGGTTTCCACGCACAGGAACGTCAACAGCATCACGAATAATTGCGATATCCGTCTCATGCCGGTTTATTTTTTGTCTTCTTCCAGCACGCGGATTTGCTCGAAGTAGTAGCCCTCGGCTATCTCCACGCCCTTGGCCACGGTGCCTGTAGCCACATCGTAGATGTAGACACAAGGATTGGCCGACTCGGTATTCACGCCGAAGTAGACCTTGTTCTCCTTCTTCACGAAGGCGGAGCGCTGTGAGAAGCGGCCGCTGCTGAAGGGGATGGCAGAGCCGTTGAAAGCCATGCGTGTGCGGGTATTGGCCTTGAGGTCAACGACGGAGTAGTAGTGGCTGTAGCTGTCGATGCCGGTGGCAGCCTTGGTGCCTCCCTTGCCGTCGTCCTCGGTCACGGAGTCGTCGCGCGAATAGGTGAACACCTTGCCGTTGCCCAGGTATTGAACGGTGAGCAGTTTGCCGTCGGAATTGGGGAATCCGTTGTAGCCGGCGTCGAAGTTGTACTTACCCTTGCTGATGCGGAGCAGGCAGCCCATCTCACCGGCTTCGGTGTCGTTGAAGGCAGCCAGGTAGAGGTTGTCGTCCTCATCGAAGAAGACGGTGTTCTGCAGCAGTTCGCCATAGGCGGAGCCAGCCATTTCGGTAGCCTCGCTGTTGACCACATTCTGAATGACATTCATAGAAGCGGCATCGATGGCCACCACATGGAAGTGAGGCTCATTGGTAGCCGTTCTACCCTTTCCTTTCTTGTTGTAATAGAAGTAGAAGAGCGTGTTGTCGCTCTCGCGGAATGCCAGGATGCCACTGGTAGTGAGCGTCTCCCATCCTTCCTCTACACTGATATTGAGTTTGCCTTCGGCTATGATGGCCATGGTGTTGGCATTGAGTTTGGTCCACTGCACGCCGGTCTTGTCGCCCGTGGCAGCCATGATGACGAGGGTGCTGTCGTTGATCCAACTGTGGGTATACTGGCGGGTGATGTAGGTATTGCCCACGAACTTCTGCTCCTGCACCACCTTCACTTGGTTGTCGACGAACTGGAACTTGGTGAATCGGTCGGCCGACACGGGCACCTGGTAATAGTATTTACCCTTCACGATGGCCTCCATGCTGTAGTCGGCGTTGATTTCGGCGCCTTTGTTGCGGAAGTCGATCATCGGTCCGCCGTCGAGTGCGGCCACCGACTGCATGATGGTGGTGACGTCGCGTCCCATACCGCCCTGCCTTCCCACCGTCACGGTGAGGTCGAAGTGATAGGGCGTTTCCTCCTCTATGGGCACTACGGGGTCTGGGTCGGGGTTCACGGGGTCGTCGTCATCGTCTTTACAGGCGGTGAAGGAAGTGGCCACTACAAGGGCCACCATCATCATCCAGAAGAAATTGAGTTTTTTCATTTTTTGTTTTTGTTTTGTGTTATGATAAATTTATGTTAGTTGTCGGGGTAATGCTGCTCAGTTGATAAGCACCCTCATTTTGAGGAAGAAAGCCCGTCCGGGTTTCTGCAGTTTGTAGTTGTCGTAGATGGTCTTGTCGAGCAGGTTGGAGCACTCGAGCGAAATGTTGTAGCGGTCGTTGTGCCAGGAGTAGGCGGCCGAGGCGTCCACCACATTCTTTTCGGGTATGCGCGCCTTGGTTTCGAGAGCACCGTATCCCTCCCATGAGAGGAAGAACCAATGCACCCACTGATAGCCGGCTCCGAGCACCAGGCGGTCGGTCGGCGAGAAGAGGCCGCGCAGGGTGTAGTGGGCATCGATGCCGCCGAAGAACCAGGGCCGGTTGGGCACATGGTTGTTGTAGGTGACCGACTGCTTTCCGTCGGACTTGTATTTCTGCCGGTCGCGTGCGTCCTGCCAACTCAGGTTGGCCACCACGCTCAGTTTCTGCATCCAGTTGTATCGCAGTTCGGTCTCAGCGCCCTTGATGTGCACGGCAGGCACATTGACATACTGCATCATGCCCTCTTTCTCCGACACATTGGCCTGGATGTAGTTGTCCACCTGGCGCAGGAAGCCGTTCACCTCGTAGGAGAGTGTGTGGTCGCCGCTTCGGAGCGTGCCGAAGAGCCCCAGGTTGGCATTGTGGCTCTCCTCCGGTTTCAGTGTCACATTGGCATAGATGGTGGTGCCGTTGCCGAGCAGTTCTCTTGCCAGCGGCAGACGTACGCTGTTCTCATACGACGCTTTCACTGCGAGCGGCTCAATGATTTGGAATTTGGAGCCCACGCCAAAGCCCAGGTGGTTGCTGGTGTTGGAGCCCTGCATGTCTTTTGAGCCTGTCACCGACTGTATATCGGTCTGTTCCACGGTGAGATGGTTCAGATAGTCCTTTACAAAGAGCGTGTTGCTCATCCGTCCGCTGAAGAGCGTCTGGTTGTACGACAGTCCGAAGATATGCTTGGCGAGCACATCATTGGAGGGTGTGAAGTCGCGGTCCACGTCGTCGTAGCGGTCGTTGCCGGTCCGGTTGAGCGAATAGGTGAGGTTGAGCAGGTGCCCCTCTCCGAGCACGTAGCCGAAGTCGGCCCTTGCTATGGTGAGCGGCCTCTTGTAATGGCGCATGGAAGCTCCGCGGGAGGTGATTTCATTGCGGGAGCTGACGATATAGTCGCCGTTCCAGTCATATTGTCTATAGGCCGTGTCGACGGTGAGCGAATGGTCCCAGGTGTGTGAGAGCGAGAGGTTGGCACTGAGATTACGGGTCAGGAACTGGTGTTTCTGATACTGCGCCGACACACTCCAGGCATCCGACTCCCTGCCGGCCATACCCACGACTTTGCTCTGCAGGCTTCCCGTCTGCACATCCTTGTCCATTCTGGCATAAGAGGCGGCCACGAAGAAGGCATCGGCCCATGGTTTGTCGGTCACCCCGGCCTCCACCTGTGCCAGCAGCGAGAAGTAGTCGTCATGAAATCGTCGGCGGTTGGCGTTCACGAACTTGCGGTTCTCCTCGTCCCATACCTCCACGCCTTTCATCATATAATCGTTTTTGGAGTAGTTCACGCCCAGTGTGGGTCGCACCACGATGCCGTTGCCGAGCACATACTGCCCGTTGAGGTCGGCCTTGTGGGTGTGGAAGGAGCCAATTCCATAAGACACATCGAGATAGTTGGCGTGTTTCCGGTTTGTCACGATGTTGACGGCGCCACCCAGCGCATCGGAGCTGAGCCAGGTAGGCACCACCCCTTTATAGATTTCCACATGGTCGATGAGGCTTACCGGCAGGTTGGCCAGTGAGACGCTGCTGCCCTTTGTGTCGAGGGGCACACCGTCGAGGAAGTATCGCACGGAGTTGCCCGCCATGCCGTTGATGGAGAGGTCGAAGTCGGAGCCCACGCCCCCCTCCTCGCGCACTTTCACGCCCGCGGTGCGGTCGATGACGGTATTGAGATTGTTGATGGAGTTGACAAAACTGCGTATGTCGACAGCATTGACGGAGAGCGCCCCCTCGCGCAGCTTTTGTGTCTTCGACTTTCCTATCACCGTCACCTTATCGAGCGTCACGGTATCGCGCAGGTTACGATGCCCCTGCGCCACCGCATCGGATGCGGTGCCGAGGACTGTTGCCAGCATTAAAAGGGCAAGAATCTTGCTTTTCATCATCATCACAGCCAATGCCCCCTTACAGGCGGTCAATGGTTTTTCTATCATTGGAATTGCCATATATGCACATCCTGTCTTGTTCCCGAAACAGGTAGGGCAAAAGACACAGCCGGGGCAGGTTTCCTGACTTGTTCCGAGAAACCGGCCTTCCCATCCACAAAGACAGTGGCCTTTTTGGCTTCACATAAAGGAACTTACAGTAGCGGGCACTGTTCAGGACTTTCACCTGATTCCCTTTTACACCTTTTATAAGGTGTCACCCCAAAACTGAATACGATTCTTCGAATCGGGTGCAAAGGTAATATAAATTTTGAAGAAAAAAGAAATCGGACAGAAAAAACAAGAATTTGCTTTGTCCTCCTTCAATTTCTGCATTTCATGCCACCTTTACCCCCATGGCCATTTCCCTGCCGAAAGCTCCGCATAAGAAAATGGATAAAATTTCTTGCTGACATTTTGAGAAGAAGGAGAGCGACAGTGTTTCTTATTTATTTCATGATAATTCATTATTTTACACGCCTTAAGTGATAAACCTCTGTTTATTATGGTGTTGCAAAATGACATATAATTCTGAGTTTTTCAGTAATTTGTACCTAAAATTCCTGCGTCACCGTTTTGGGCTTGGCCGGGCGGCCACGTTTTGGGGTGACGGACTTTTTCTTTGACACGTATGTCGGCGCGCATTTCTCCGGGATG
>Ga0310695_10000592_pt1 | contig 92713 bp, 71 predicted proteins | sample RumenRJG_04DNA_FD_203882 | JGI IMG/M metagenome (GOLD analysis project Ga0310695, IMG submission 203882) | Bovine rumen microbial communities from Lethbridge, Alberta, Canada - RJG_04 (v2) (version 2) | ecosystem: Host-associated > Mammals > Digestive system > Stomach > Rumen | place: Canada...
CGCCTGAAGTCCGTGACCGAAAGGAGCGGCCTAGGGCGAAACAGGTAATTGGGGCTAAGTCGTAACAAGGTAGCCGTACCGGAAGGTGTGGCTGGAACACCTCCTTTTTGGAGCAAGTTCTCTGACGTGACGCTTCGTTGATGTATGAGGTTGCATTTTTAGTCTTTCATTATTATATAGGCTCTTAGCTCAGTTGGTTAGAGCGCTACACTGATAATGTAGAGGTCGGCAGTTCAACTCTGCCAGGGCCTACCAAAAAAGCCGGCTACCAGACCGGCTTTTTTTATTCCCCGGGGGTATAGCTCAGCTGGTAGAGCATATGCTTTGCAAGCATAGGGTCGCCGGTTCGAATCCGACTACCTCCACAGAAAACCGCTTCTGAATATGTTCAGAGGCGGTTTTCTTATTTTATATCCCAAATCGTATCCCAAAAATCTTTTTTGTCAGAGGCAAAATCTTCAAGTAGATATGTATGCATACACATTCCTTTTTTTGCTTCGATACCGGCAGCATGGATAACAGGACACAAATTTATAGTTGATTTTTTAAATAATTCGTACGAAAAGTTGGTTCAGCCTCTGTCCCAGCTTATGCAGGTTGCGGATGACATAGAGCTCCTCCTCCGTAAAGCACTCGGCAAAAGAGGCGACCGGCAGGAGTTCCCTGCGGCCGGCCTTGCTTTTCCGTATTTTAACATTGTGCGAGAGCGCGCTGAAAAGCATCAAAAGAAGCAGGGTAAGTATCGGGCCTGTTATCATTCCCCAGGCATTTGGAAATGAAAAGATAACGGTTGAAAGGGCCAGTGAACCGAAGATGCACCAGAAGATGGTATTGTATAGCCGGGCATGCTTGACCTCTGCAGGTGTCATTTCCTCAATGTCAACGACGATGGGGGAGAGCATGGACTTCCAGTCGCTGTCTATACGGCCGAGGATATCTTTGTAGAGTTTGATGATGCTCTTGGATTCTTTCTTGCTCATGGAATCATTACTTCAAAATTTCCCACTCTCCACCGAAGCGTCCGCCCTTTCTGCGAATATCGCCAGATTCCCTCAATTTCTTGGTAATCTTTTCTACCCATCGATCACTGACACCTAGTATTACAGCTAAATTCTTCTGCGTTATTTTTGAGTCTCTTCTCATCAATTCCTTAACTTTTTCCGCATACCTTTCCGAACTTGTTTCCGAACTGTGTTCGGTAACAGGTGTGGAAACAGCCCCTAAACGTAATGTCAATTCTACCCGGTCTGTATTGGGGCCGAAATGCTCTTTGAGTTCCGGTTCCGGCCATTTGTTCTCCTTCCAACCCTGACGGATGATGCCCAGCACGATAATGCCGCCGGCTGTGTTGGCAAAGGCGGAGTAACTCTCCCAGAAACTACCGGGGAGGCCGCCCTTGGCTCCCTTAAACTCAACCTCGTATCCTTCTTTCTTGCCACAGAGAGCAAGAATATATGATCTAAAATCCTTCATAGGGGCGAAGTTACCAAAATAAACTTGATTCTTACAACAAATTGTTGAATTTGGTCATGGACTGGTTGGTGAAAGTTGGAAACACACAGCAAGTTTACTCAAGGCACTGAAACTCTCTTGGGGCTTCGATGCTTGTTTACTGATAATCAAAGATTTCATGCAGCTCCGAGTCGGAAAGTTTTCCTATCCAGCTTTCTCCGGAAGTGACGGTGAGGTTGGCCAGCGCCTTCTTTTCGCTGATCATCCTGTCTATCTTTTCTTCAAATGTGCCAGCTGTGACAAAACGAGTAACCAGGACATTCTTGTGCTGCCCGATGCGGTAGGCACGGTCTGTTGCCTGGGCCTCTACGGCGGGATTCCACCAAAGGTCAAAATGGATGACATGCGATGCTGCGGTAAGGTTAAGTCCGGTCCCGGCAGCTTTGAGAGAGAGGATGAAAACACGTTCGCTTTTGACGTTCTGGAACCGGTCTATCATCTCGGTGCGCTGCTTAAGCGAGCATCCTCCATGATAGAATAGCGGGTCAACGTTGAGTTCGCGGCAGATTATATTTGACAACAAGTCCCCCATTTCCTTGAATTGGGTAAAAATGAGAACCTTTTCGCCGCTTTCCATAATGCTTCGGACAAGATCTATCAGCATTTCGCACTTGCCGGAAAGGCCGGTTTCTTCCTTTCCGTCTTTAAGGAAAAGCGACGGGTGGTTGCAGATTTGTTTGAGCGCAAGAATCATCTGGAGAACAATACCCTGCCGTTTGAAAAGGGACTCGTTTTGGGCGCCCTCCAGCGTGGACATGTATTCTTGTACCACCTGCTGGTACAAGGCTGCCTGAGACGGCGTAAGTGATGGCGTATAATTTCGGGTAACCTTGTCCGGGAGATCCGAAATGATGCTTTTGTCGGTTTTGAGCCGTCGTATTATGAATGGCGCCGTAACGCGGCGAAACCTTTCTACACAAGCCTTATCTCCCTCCTGTTCGATGGGTGCGGCATATTGCTCACGGAAACGCTTGGCTGTATCCAGATAACCTTTGTTTGCGAAATCCATGATGCTCCAGTACTCGCTTAAACGATTCTCGACAGGGGTTCCGCTCATGGCAATCTTCACCTCGGCTGGGATGGACTTCACGGCGCTGGTCTGTGCGGCGGTGGTGTTCTTGATGTTCTGTGCTTCATCGATAATTTCAACTTCCCACTTGAGTTTGCCGATAGTGTCGGCATCGCTTCTGAGTACACCGTAAGAGGTGAGGAGAATATCTGCATTAAAATCTTTGATGCTGCGTCCGATGCCGTGGTATCTTGCGTGTGAGAGGGACGGTGCGAATCGGTCCAGTTCCGCTTCCCAGTTTACCAGAAGGCCTGTTGGAACAATTATGAGAGCCTTCTTGCTCTCGAGTGCGCCTTCTTCCTTGAGTTTTTGCAGCAGGGTGATAACTTGAAGGGTTTTTCCAAGTCCCATGTCATCGGCAATGATGCTGCCAAAGCCGAGGCGGAAGTTTTTGTACATCCACGAATAACCGCGAATCTGGTAAGGCCGGAGCCGTGCATCAATACCCCTTGGTACATCAATGTCTTCTATGGTTGTAAGTTCCCGGATGAGTTCTCGCACGTCGCTTGAGAGGGAAACCTGTGCCCCCTCGAACTCTCCGGAAAGGGCAGCCTGCATAAGCCGCATCTTTCCAGGCCCTTTTGCCGATGAAAAAGCCTTGTTCAGCCGGACCAGATCGTCATCATCTACGCAGAAATAACTGGATTTGAAGCGGATAAGCCCATGTGCGTTTTGAAGGAGCTTTGTGAAATCCGCGTTGTCGATCATCTCATCGCCGATGGCAACAGCCCAGTTGAAGTCCAGAAGATCATCGGCCCGGAAGAAAGATTTCCCGGAAGATACTTTCTTTGTTATGCGCAGGCTTGGCCTGGGGTGAATCAGCGTTTCAAGACCCTTGGGAAGGACTACTTTCACGGAAAGAAGTCTGACAACGGGGATGATGTCCCGGAGGAAGTCGAAAAAATGCCTGTCTGTCATCTTCATCGGCTCTTTGGCACCGCTGTCCACCCATGCCGATGCCCCTTGAACGTGTCTTAGAACGATGCCCAGTTGCTGAAGCATTTTAAAACGGTCATTCTCGTATGTTTTCCTTGAGAGAATGTTGCGCAGCGCCACTTCCCGCCCCTTTATCTCAAAGCCGAAATCTATGGCGAAACCCTCTCTGACGTCATCCGCTTTAAGAAAAGGTTTGTATCCGCTACTCGCAATCCTGAATGAAGACAACCAGGCTTTGATGCTGCCCGGAATTCCTTTTTCGCCGATAGCGTCAAAACTGCAGATGTTCCCGCAAAAGAACATGTCGGACAGGTCATGGTCCTGCGGCGTCACGCTTTCCTGAATAAGGAGAGTGATAAACGCTTCGAGGACAAGCGTGGCGCCGTTTTGCAGAGCACGTCCTTTTGCATTGACGGCGAGGCTGTCTCCGGATGCGTCAGAGAGGTCTTTTACAAGCGCAGATACAACTCCGTCCATCATGGCTGGCTCCCAGATTATTTTGTAATCCTCGTCATCGGTCATCATAATCTTGGGCACGACGCAGCCTTTCAGTACAAGAGATACGGCTGTCCGGTAAATCATGTATAAAAGATGGGCCGATGGCTGCATCATGCTGCGGTCCTTGTTCTCCCACTCCCGAAAAGCCTCAATGAGAATTCCGGATTGCAGTTTCCCTGTTTTTCCCCCGAAGTCATAGACTTCTCCGAGGATTTCAAAATCGGGATAGAAAACAATCCGAATATCCGAAGAGGCTCGCACGGGGTTCAGCAGTAAGTCTTTCGGGGGCTGTTTTGCAAGAGAGCGCTGAGCTCTGTGAAGAAGTTTTCTGTACTTTTCCCGAAAGCCCTTTTCAAATGGTGGGTCTTCCTCCAAAATGTCTATGAGCTTGTCCGTAAGGTCCGGGATGATGGAAAAGTCCGGCGCGCACGGTTTGATATCAGAAATCTTACCGGCAAGAACAAATGCTTCCGAGGTTTTCTCAACAGAATGGGTCCTGCCGCAATTCAACTTCACTCCTAAAGATTCTATCTCCAAGGGGATATCCAGTCCATGCATACGGAATACAAGGAACGGGTCATTGTCTATTTCCTGACTCACCTTATAGATGACTGCGGCAATGTGCTTGCAAGGGACAGCCCAGTCCGGGCAACTGCATTTCATCCCAAGGTCTTTCCAACTTGAAGGGAAAACTTTGAGGCCGCATTTAACCGCCATCGGAAGCACCTCCTGGGGGAGTTCATTGTTCATGAGTCGTGACAGAATGGCGGGATGGGTTGAAAGGTTTTTCACCAGGGCCTTCTTGCCGGCTTCGGAGAACTGAGGAACTTTAATTTCGATCTTATATGGAGACGGGCGTGAGCCCTTCACTCTTGCTTTCACCACTCCGCCTTTGTCAAACACCACCTCACGCACACTGCCATTACGTGCGTAGCGGGCGCCACGCGGTATCCTGTTTGCGAAATCAATATGGGTGAGCGAGTCCAGCCAACGCTGTCCCCACCAGGTGAGGCCGAAGCTTTGAGCCATAAGAGGGAATGGTTTATTCTTTGTAAGATATCTGAGTACGGCGATATTTCTGATTCATATTCGTTGGATTCTCTGGAATCGTGAGTTCCAGATACCCTTTCTCAACTAACTCTGTGATATAATGCTGACGGTTCTTAGTCTGATTCGTTATGCCCAACCTGTCCATAATCTCTTTTGCTGTTCGGGGGACGGAGCAGAAGTTAACAATATCCAATTGTTTCTTCGTAATCGAGGGCTTAGTTACCTTAGTTACTTCACTATGGTTACTTTTTGTAAGACCTTCGTTACTTTTGGGACCACCTTGCTTACTTTTTGCAGGACCTTCGTTAGTATCATGGTGCACACCTTGGTTACTTGGTGCATTTACATGGTGCTCTTTCCGAGGAATTGTTACCACGAACTCCTTGGTTTTCTCATTGTCGTTGAACTGCACGGCGATACCCGTATCCATGGCACGCTTGAGTCCACTGCCGGCGCCAGTGTAAGGCAGAAGGAAGGCGGCATTGTTGAACAAAAGGTTGTTTCTGGGCATGGACATGCCAGAGATGATGCTCTCTACCGTCATCCCTGCCGGCAGATTGCCGGGGCTGTGAATCTCCACGCGATCATCAAAGATAAACACACGTACAGGCATGGCCCACACCAGACTACGATGGACCAAGGCATTGGCGGTGAATTCCATAAGTGCGACAGACGGAATTTCAAGCTCGCCCAGCGAGTTGAAATTCTCTTCCACCTGGACATTCCTTAAATTCCGTGTAAAGAACTGCATGATGGCGTTGAACTGGTGAAGGATGTTCCCCTCCATCGATGTGTCGGGGAAACGGTCGCGATACTCGGTTCCGCCGATGGAATTATACAACAGCTTCATCGGCTTCGAAGGTGCCACAATCATCCATCATGGCCTTGAGTTCCATGTTATCGAAAATCCTCCGCTTGTCCGATCCTTGCTTTATCCAAATGATGCCCTTGTTGTCGTGATAGGGCTTGTTCGTTCCCTCTTTGATGGAGGCAATTACAAGATTTCCACCCTCCACTTTGGATGTGTCGGTCTCAATGAGAATGGACGGATTGAGCATAGTGCTGGCGATATTTCCCAACGTTTGGGTGGTCTCCTGTGTTTCTTTGAAGGGAAGAGGATTAACTGCACCTGTTTTATCGTTGATGCCAATTATGATTCGCCCCCCTTTGTAATTACTCAAGGCGCACATCTCGCAGGCAATGTCGTAGTTATCCACAATCCGCTCTTTGAATTGGACCTTGCCCACTTCGGCCAAATCTCTCAGTTCCAGTATCTCTTTTTCGGTCATAGCCTTCAAGTTTTTACAAAAATAAAGAAAAATTGGCTCCCATTACAACAAATTGTTGAATTTGGTCATGGACTGGGCCTTGATGGAGTCCACAATGTCGATGTAGGGCTTCATGGCCTTGTAGTCGGAGTGGCCGGTCCATTTCATGACAATGTTGGGAGAAATGCCCATACCAATTCATTCCCGACATCCCACGCCTCCAGATTGTTCAACTGGCAGTTGGTGCCCAAATCCAGCCGCTGGCTGTTAAACGTTACTCGCAGACGAATCTGGTACTTGTCTTTGTTTTTACCATAGGTAAAAAGCTTGAACGACGCATTGCGCTTAATTTTCATATTCCGGTTCCTCCCGAACCAAAGACGTGCATATATCTGGTAAGGTTTGGCGCAGGTTCCATTTTACCCCTTGGACCAGGTCCAGCATGTGTGCCTTCCAGGCCCCTCTGTGGCACAGTCGGTGGACCAGGTCCAGCCCCTAAAATGGGACCTCGTCCAAAAATGCCATGGACCTCGTCCAAAAATGCCGTGGACCTGGTCCAAACACACTCTGGACCAGGTCCACGCCATCACACCACGCCACCCCCCTACTTCCTGAACTCCAGCTTTGCGCCTTCCTTCAGGGCCTGGATGTCTACGAAACGGGCGTCCAGGCGCTTGCCATTGAGCCGGATGTCATTGTAAACCGGACCGGCGCCCTCTGCCGTGATGGTGAGCGTCTTGCCGCCGGGCAGGGCTACCTCGGCCTTCTCAAAGAGCGGCGTACCCACGGCGTACTCGCCGCTGGCGGGGCACACGGGATAGAAGCCCAGGGCCGAGAAGATATACCAGGCCGATGTCTGCCCGTTGTCCTCGTCCCCGCAGTAACCGTCCGGCGTGGCGCTGTAGAGGCGCTTCATGGTCTCGCGGATGTGCTGCTGGCCCTTCCAGGGCTCGGAAGTCCAGTCATAGAGGTAGAGCATGTGCTGGGCCGGCTGGTTGCCGTGGGCGTAGTTGCCCATGTTGGCTACCTGCATCTCCGTAATCTCGTGGATGCGTACGCCATAGTAGCTGTCGTCGTAGATGGGCGGAACAATGAACACGGAGTCCAGCATCTCGGTAAAGGAAGCGTCTCCTCCCATGGCTTCCCTCAGGCCGGGAACATCGTGGAAGACACTCCAGGTGTAGTGCCAGGCATTGCCCTCGGTAAAGGCGTCTCCCCACTTGTAGGGGCTGAACGGTTCCTGGAACGTGCCGTCGGCATTGCGTCCGCGCATGAGGCGGCTTTCCTTGTCAAAGACGTTGCGCCAGTTGCCGGAGCGTTTCTGGTAAAGGTCAATCTCTTCCTGCGGGCGGCCCAGAAGCTGTGCCAGACGGGCAATGCACCAGTCGTCGTAGGCATACTCCAGCGTACGGGCCACGTTCTCCCGGATACCCACGTTGTAGGGAATGTACCCCAGCGTATTGTAGTACTCGTGTCCCTTCCGGCCCGACGACCCCACCGTGGGGTGCACGTTCTCCGTTCCGTGGACAATGGCCTTGTACAGCACTTCCAGGTCTTCGCGGGAAGTGATGCCCTGCAGGGCGGCATCGGCCACCACAGAGGCCGAGTTGTTGCCCACCATGCAGTCGCGGTGACCGGGGGAGGACCACTCGGGCAGGAAGTCGTTCTCACGGGCGATATTGGCAAGGCCGGCCTGGATTTCCGCATTTACCTCAGGGTAAACCAGGTTCAGGAGCGGGAACAGGGCGCGGAACGTATCCCAGAAGCCGGTGTCACCGTACATGTAGCCGGGTTCCACTTTCCCGTTATAGGGGCTGTAGTGGACGGGTTTTCCGTCTTCTCCAATCTCATAAAGCTTCCGGGGGAAAAGCGTGCTGCGGTACAGGCAGGAGTAAAAAGTGCGAAGCTCGTCGTCGGTGCCGCCCTGGACGCGGATGCGGCCCAGGACGTCGTCCCAGCGCTGCTGCGCCGCTGCGCACACCTCGTCAAAGCTGCGGCCTTCCACTTCTTTCAGGTTCAGAAGGGCCTGCTCCGGGGAAATGAAGGAGGAGGCGACGCGGAGGGTGACTACCTGCCCGCGCCGGGTGGCGAACGTTTCACCCATGGGGACATCGGCCTCAATCACAAAGTAGTTGCGGAAACCTTCCGGCACGCCGCCTCGGTTGAATACGGAGTAGCCCGTGGCGAGATTGCCGTCAAACGTGACGAACCCGCCTTCCAGCGGATTCACTGTCATGCCGGAGTGGCTGTTCTCCGGATAAGTGAAGCGAAGGACCGCGGCGCGCTCGGTGGGCGTGATTTCCACCTTGACGTCGTAGTCGGCCAGATATACGCTGTAATAGTAGGGGCGTGCCTCCTCGCTTTTGTGCGAGAACCAGCTCACGGGTTTTCCGCCGTTAAGCGCCCCGGTGTAGGGCATGATGGAGAAAGCGCCGTAGTCCCCGATCCAGGGGGAAGGCTGGTGCGTCTGCTTGAAGCCGCTGATGGTTTTTTTCTCGTACTGGTAGGCCCAGCCGTCGTCTTCCCGCTGAGCCGTCACCGGCGTCCAGAAGTTCATTCCCCAGGGAACGGCAATGGCAGGATAAGTGTTGCCGGTAGAGAACGAGTAGTCTGAGAGGGTGCCCACCAGGGTGGAGACATAGGTGGAAGGATGCTCCGGTGAGGAGGGGCTACTGCAGGCAGTAAGCAGCGCAAGTAGAAGGGGAAATATACGTTTCATTTGTCCTAAAATTTTCCAGATTGTAAAGATACGACTTTTTTATGTGAAATATAATTTATTGTAACTAGCTCTCATTATAAAAAAATTGTTTATATTTGTCGTGCTGATGTAGCAAATAAAAAACACCAACCATGGATAACACGAACTTAAACGACGTAAACCGCATTGCTTCGGGGACCGTCTTCAAAGGAGAATTAACTTCGAACAACGATATTCGTATTGACGGCACTTTCGACGGCCATCTGGAGTCCAAGGGACGCCTGGTGGTTGGCGAGGCTGCAGTGGTCAACGGGGATATTATCTGCACAAACGTAGACTTTAGCGGCACCATGAAAGAGGGCACTTTCTTCGTGAAAGACACGCTGTCCCTCAAAACCGGCTGCTCGGTGAACGGCGTCCTCCGTTTCAAGCGCCTGCAAGTGGAGCTGGACGCCAAGATTAACGGCACGTGCCAGGTGATTAACGAAAAGGACGAGGCCAAGCCTGTCGCCGCTCCTCAGGATAAGGCCCAGCCTGTCAATAAATCCGCAGAGCACAATGGGACTGTTGAGGAAAAGTAACCACGAAGAACCCGTCGTCCCTCAGAAGGGGACCCCCCGGGTTGTATCAACACCTGTAGAACCAACCATCCCTATTATCCGAAAAAACACTATGGCAAACAATATCAACGAAATCAACCGCATCGCGGCCGATACCAAATTCACCGGAGACCTGGCCACCCGTACCGATATCCGCATTGACGGCACCTTCGAGGGCCGCCTGTTCTGCGACGCCCGGGTGGTGGTGGGAGAGAAAGCCATCATCAAAGGAGACATCTTCTGCACCTTCATCGACTTCAACGGAACCATGCTGGGCGGCAACTTCTATGTGAAGGACACCCTGTCCCTCAAGGCCGGCTGCTCCGTGCAGGGAGACCTTTATTTCCAGAAATTCCAGGTAGAACTGGACGCCAAGTATGCCGGTAAATGCCAGATGATCGGAGAGGCCGAATTCAACAAAGTCTCCGCTCCCGTTGCGGCCATGCTCCAGAAAGCCTGATGCAACCGGAAAAGAAACTGCAAGTTCCCTTGCTCAGAGAGGCTGCCGAGGTTGAAACCTTCGGTCAGCCTTTTTCCGTGGACTGCGTCAACTGGCCGGCCGATTTTCCCTTCGCGCCGTCCTGCGCGGGACACATCGGCCACACGTCCGACGCCCTTGTCGTTAATTTCCGGGTGTCCGGCCCGGACCTTCGTGCGGTGAACCTCACGGACGACGGCCGGTCCTGGGAAGACAGCGCCTGCGAGTGCTTCGTGCAGGTGCCAGGGAGCCGCGAGTATTATAATTTTGAGGTAAATCCTGCCGGCTTCCTCGTAGCGGCGCACGGCCCCGATGTCCATCACCGCACATCCATCGGCCCGGAAGCGTTCGCCCGCATCCGGCGCATCTGCCGGGTAGAGGGCATCGGCCCCATCACCAAGCCCATCGAGTTTCGGGGCGGGTGCTGGAAGTGGAGCGTCACCCTCGTTATTCCGTGGGATATCATCGGCCTGAATGCCACGCCCGGCGTGCTTTACGGGAACTTCTACAAGTGCGGGGACAAGACGGCCCATCCGCATTTCCTGTCCTGGGCTCCCATTGCTTCGCCGGCGCCCAATTTCCACCTTCCGGAGTTTTTCGGGGAACTTGATTTTATTTAAGGAGGAGGTCTTCCACGCCCAGTTTGGGCACAAAGTGACCGCCGTCCTTTCTGTAATAGTCCAGCGAATCACCGGCCTTTGCGGGAATCAGAAACACCTGCTCGGCCGGTTTTCCTATGCCCAGAAGGGCCAGGGGCTTTAGCGGGAGGCCCAGCGCTTCCTGCACGGCCGAAGGGTCAAAATTGAGGATAAAGATTCCGCCAAGACCCATCTCCACCGCTTTGAGAAGGATACTCTGCGCGGCAATCCCAAGGTCAATCTCCACCGCCTTGCTTTCCGGGACGGTGGAGCAGATGGCGATATAGGCCGATGGTTCCTCGCCGGCGTGCGGCAGGTGCTCCGCGGGCAGGGCAGCACCCAGCTTCACGAGCGGATGCACCCGGGCCGCATCCGCTCCCGTAACGGGCCGGAAGCGAAGAGGCTGGGCATTCATGCCGGAGGCGACCCAGGGGACCACCTCCAGCATTTTCTTAATGTCTTCTTCCGTTACCTTGCGGGAGTTGTCGTAGCCCCGGTAGCTACGGTTGCGCTTGAGCAGGGAATCCAGCGAGGGATGGGGCCGCACCACTTTGGGACGGCGCTCGGCCAGCTCCTGCTGGCGCTTCTCCAGGTAATTGTCGGCCATAATAAGTTTACTCGGCGCTTAGCATGAGCATCTTTTTAATGATGCCAAACAGCTTGTAAGGCATGTAGCGGAACTTGAGGTCTATCCAGGTGGGTGTTTTCACGACGGCGCGCTCGTGGCTGAATGCGAGGAAGCTGCGCTCGCTGTGGTAGCTGCCCATGCCGGAATTGCCCACGCCGCCAAAGGGAATGTTGCTGTTGGCAATGTGCATGATGGTATCGTTGATGCACGCGCCGCCCGAGGTAGTCTTCGCAATCATGTCCCAGGCGTCGGCGCTCTTTCCGAAGTAGTAGAAGGCGAGGGGCTTTTCGCGCCCGCTCACAAACTTCACCACTTCCTCCCGGTCCTCGAAGGTCATGACCGGGAAGATGGGTCCGAAGATCTCTTCCTGCATCACTGGCGCGTCGGGGGAGACGTTGTCCAGGAGGGTGGGCTCTATCCAGAGCTTGCTCTTGTCGTGGCGGCCGCCCACGATGACCGTGCCGTTGGACAGATAGCTCTCCAGGCGGTCGAAGGCCGATTCCTTCACAATGTGCACAAACTTGTCCGAGTGCTCGGTGCCGCCGGGGTACAGGCCGGCCAGCTCTTCCTGGAAGGCTTTTACAAAGGCATCCTTGATGTCCTTATGCAGGAAAAGGTAGTCCGGGGCAATACAGGTTTGTCCGCTGTTGAGGCACTTGCCCCAGGCGATGCGGCGGGCAGCCAGCTTGAGGTTGGCGTCCTTGTCCACAATGCACGGGCTCTTGCCGCCCAGCTCCAGCACCATGGGCGTGAGGTACTTGGCCTGCGCCTCCATGGCAATGCGTCCGAGCGAAGGGCTTCCGGTGAGGAAGACGAGGTCGTAGCGGTGCTTGAACAGCTCTCCGTTCACCACGCGGTTTCCCTGCACCACGGCTACGTACTCCTCCGGGAAAGTATCGGCAATCATCTCCTCGATGACCTTGGACACGTGCGGAACGTAGGGGGAGGGCTTGAGGATGGCGGTGCAGCCGGCGGCGATGGCGCCCACAAGGGGGTTCAGGAGCAGCTGCACGGGGTAGTTCCACGGACTCACGATAAGGGTGCAGCCCAGCGGCTCGCGCACAATGTAGCTGGCCGATGGCAGCACGGTAAGGGGCGTGCCCTTACGCCGGCGTTTTGCCCAGCGGGGAAGCTTGCGGATGGCTTCGCCGATTTCTCCGTACACCAGGCCGATCTCCGTAATGAAGGCTTCCTCGTAGCTCTTGTGGAGGTCTTTCCACAGGGCTTCGCAGAGGGCGGGCTCCCATTTGCCGAGGCCTTTGTTGAAGGCCTTGAGCTGCGCCTTGCGCCATTTGAGGTCCCGGGTGGTGCCGGTGGCGTAGAAGGCGCGCTGTTTTTGAACGAGCTCCTGAATGCGCTCGGGGGTGGTGTTTTCGAGGGTCATACTGTTATTTCTTTCTTCCGGTGAAGTGATCCATTACGGTGTACAGGCCGCAGAGGTCTCCGAACGCCCAGTTGAACAGGCGGTAGGGGAAGATGCCCTGCATGAGGCGGATAAAGTGCGAGCTGAACGGAATGCCGCGGTAGCCCACATTGTGCTGGATGGCCCAGATGGTTTTGCGGGCCACGGTCTCCGGCTTCTGGATCTTGAAGAAGGAGTGGATGCCGTCGAACATGCCGGTGTTGATGAAATAGGGCGCGATGGTGGTTACCTTCACGGGGCTCTTCTCGCGGTCCAGCTCAATGCGGAGGCTTTCGCTCCAGCCGATGGCGGCCCACTTGGAGGCGGCGTACAGCGACATCTTGGGCAGGGCCAGCATGCCGGCCGATGACGTTACGTTGCAGATGTGGCCCACGCCGCGCTCCATCATGAGGGGCAGGTAGCGGCGGGTGAGGTACATGGCACCTTTGGTGTTGATGTCAATGGTGCGGTCAATGTCGGCGTCGGTTTGCTGGGCAAATACCTTGTTGTTGGTGATGATGCCGGCGTTGTTGATGAGGATGTCCACGTCTCCGCAGCCAATCCGTGTGGCTTCGAACGCGGCGTCTACAGACTCGGCGCTGGAGATATCGGCTTTGTAGCCGTGCACGTGGCCCACGGCGGAGAGTTCCGCCACGGTTGCCGCAATGGCGTTTTCGTTGATATCCCAGATGATGACTTGCTTTGCGCCCTTCTCCAGACAGCGACGGGCCATGATTTTTCCGATTCCGGAGCATGCTCCGGTGATAAGAACGGATTTTCCTTGGATTTTCATGTTACACTACTAGGTTTTCTAGGTTTTAGCGAACACAAAGATACAAAAAAAATCCAGGTTTGAAACCTGGATTCTGTGCGGATGAGAAGAGTCGAACTTCCACGGGCTAATGCCCACCACCCCCTCAAAGTGGCGTGTCTACCATTTCACCACATCCGCGATTGGGATTGCAAAGATAGGAAGCATTTTTGAATTCCACAAATTTTTTGTGAGAAATTTTAAAACTCCAAATATAATTAGTATCTTTGCGGGCTCCCACGAGTTGGGGCAATACGTTTAACTAATTAATACAGATTCACAATGGCTGTTAAAATCAGACTCCAGCGCCACGGAAAGAAGAATTTCGCATTCTTCCACATTGTTGTGGCCGACTCTCGCGCACCGCGCGACGGTAAATTCATCGAGCAGCTTGGCTCCTACAACCCCAACACCAACCCTGCCACCATCGTTATGGATAGCGAGAAGGCTCTGGCTTGGCTCAAGGTCGGTGCCCAGCCCACGCTCACTGCCCGCCGTCTCCTCTCCTACGAAGGCGTTCTCCTTCGCAAGCACCTCGCAGAAGGTGTAGCCAAGGGCGCTCTTACCGAGGCTCAGGCCGACGCCAAGTTCGCTGCCTGGAAAGAGGCTCACGACGCTAAGATCGCTGCCAAGAAGGCTGGCATCAAGAACGACGAGATTGCTAAAGCAAAGGCTGCCAAGGCCGCTGAGACCGAGGTAAACGAGGCTCGTGCCAAGGCTATCGCCGCCAAGAAGGCCGAGGCCGAGGCTAAGGCTGCCGCTGAGGCTGCCGCCGCTGAAGCTCCCGCCGAGGAAGCCGCAGAAGCTACCGAAGCTCCCGCCGCCGAATAATGCTGCGGATTGCTCAGGTACTGAAATCCAACGGAACCCAGGGAGAACTTCTGATCAGTTTCTTTGATGTGGCTCCGGAGGATATCGACCTCCAGGAACCGGTATTCATCGAATTCGATGGACTGCCGGTTCCCTTTTATTTTGAATCTTTTGTGCAGAGGGGTTCGAACCGGGCCCTGGTGCACCTCACGGGTGTCCGCTCCCTGAAGGACGCCGACGAACTTTCCGGCCAGAATATCTACGCAGACTACTTCGAGGAAGAGTCCGGTGAAGACCTCACCGGCTGGAAGGTTGTAGACCCCGCCGGCTCCCTTGTCGGCACCGTAACCGATTACGAGGACATCCCCGGCAACACCTGCCTCTGGGTCCGCCGCCCGGACGGCACCGAGGTCCTGCTCCCTTTCCATGAAGATCTTGTGGTGGGCCTTGACGAATCATCCACCACCCTCACACTCCACATCCCCGACGGCCTTCTCTAGCGCCCCTCTAGCGCCCCGGTCTCTCGCTGGCCTCTCCCACCTCGGCCTCTCCCTCCTCGGCCCCCCCTTCGGCACCCCCCTTCGGCACCCGTTTCCCGGCTTTCCCCCTTGGCCCTCCCGCTCCCTGGCCCTCCCGCTCCCTGGCCCTCCCGCTCCTTGGCCCTCCCGTGCCCCCGCGCTTACCCCGCTGCACCCCGGCCCATCGGCCCACCCTGCGCTCACCCCGCCCCTCTTCGCGCCTGGGCCTCTGCCTTGCCCTGGCTGTCGGGCGTGATGTGTAAGTATCTGTATGTCAGTGATTTATGGAATTTCTCCTCCTCGTTTCGAAGGGGGAGAAATTCCGTATTCAATTGAACCATAATTAGTTACATATCACGGCCGAAATGGGTTATTTGTTTTTTTGATTGATTTTTGTCATATTTGTAGAGCGTTACAGGACATCCGAAAGCCGCTGTGATACAGTGGCATAAAGTGTTTTGTATGCGTAAGTTAAAACGTTTGTTCAAAAGTGGTATCCTTAACCACTGTTTTCAGCGCTCTGCCGATGGTGGCGTCATCTTTTACAGTCAGAGCGACTACCTCATCTGGTTCACTACGGTATGTACGGCTGCACAAAGGCATGAGGTCAAAGTCCTGTCCATGTGTCCCATGCCCGACCATACCCACATGTCTGTGACGGCAGAAACTGTTCAGGAGTTATCTGCTTTCTATGGAGATGCAAACCGTACGTTTTCGCGTGCACATAATCAAGTTTGCGGTACCAGGATGTCCTGGTTCAAATCTACGTATGGAAGTGTCCCAAAGAAAGGTGCCAAGGCAGGAAGAACCAATCTGATTTATGTGGGGAACAATGCAGTAGAAAGGCAACTGGCCGTAAATGCAGAAGACTATCGCTGGAGCTTCCTGGCCTATGCCGTAAGCGACCATCCGTTCTCGGACAAACTGGTTTTAAGGGAAGCTTCCTGGCACATGAAAAATGCCGTGCGGGAGGTTCGTGCACAGCATAAGATGGGAAAGCCCCTCACGTATAACCAGCTCAGGAGAATTACCTCAAAACTGTCTCTACGCGAAAGAGAGCAGCTCATAGACTTTATAATAACAACCTATAACGTAATAGATTACAATGAAGCGCTCCGCTATTTCGATGGCTCTTTCGAGAACTATCTCGTTGCACTGCACTCCACCACAACCCACGAGTACGACCTGAACGAAACGTTTGAAGGGCACTCCGATGCCTGGTATGCTCAGATGGCCCGAATCCTCATCAAAGAAAAAGGCCTTTCGGATATTCATGAGTTTCTGTCCTGGCCTCTTGAAAAACGCAGGGAACTGTATCCCCTGTTAAGAAACAGAACCCAGGCCACACCCGGGCAGATATGCAAGTTCCTGCATATCCCCAAGGTGAAAGCTTGATCTCCCCGTTCGTTGTCTCTCTCAATACTGGGCGTGATGTGCAAGTTGTTGATATGTAGGTATTTACAAAAATTCTCCCCGGTCGAAACGATGGGGAGAATTTTTATATCTACCAGATTTACAATTAGTTGTACATCACGGCCGATGTAGGCGGGACGGCCGAAAACGGGAAGGACGGACGGGATGCTACCGGCCCCCACCGCCAAAACCACCGCCACTGAAGCCGCCACCACCGCCGAAGGAGGTGTGGCCTCCGGTACCGTTGATGCTGCCGGCCTTGGAAACAGCATTGGTGAAGGCGCGGGTGCTCATGCTGCTAGTCCAGCGCATGGTGTAGTAGAGCGTTGTGGGATCGAGACCGGTGGTACGGGCCACTTCCTCGAACTGGGCCGGGTACAGTTTCTTGAACTGCTGGGCCACTTTGTCGGCAATGCCAAAGAGCTGGGCATACACCAGGTATTCCTTCCAGAGGCGCACCTCGATGGCAGCGCGTTCGTCGCTCAGGGTGAATTCTTTCAGGTAGTTGCGGAATTCCACCAGATGGCAGGCCTCGGGCTGGGCGGCCGGCGTGAGCTTATAGTCACTTTCCAGATAGCCTTTGTCGTGGAACCAGCGTTTACCACGGGCCAGGGCGCGGTCGGGCCAGGCCGTAATTTTACCGTAGTTCTTCCGGGACCAGTTCTCAAATTCGTTCTTTTCAAGAAGCAGGTTACTGCCGGCCGCCTTCCTGGCCATCTGGTACAGCGCTTCTTCCACATCGTCCTCCGACACCGTCTCTGCCACGAAGGAAAGGTTGACACGCCTGGGGTTGGAGGCATCGGCCTCAACGTTCACCTGCCCGTTCATGATCCAGCGAAGGAAGCAGGCTCCGATGAGGTTGTTGGCAGGGGCCGATATTTCAAAGCGCCGGCCCTTGGAGAGCGCATAGTACGCCGCGAAGAGGTTCCCTTCCAGCGGCACGTCACGATACCACTCCGTGATCTTGGTTTTCCCGAAGAAGGACTTGCGCCATTTATAGCCCAGGGCCGATGCCACTGCAATCCAGATAACCAGCGCGAAAAAGCCCAGGAAACACAGGCCAAACAGTACCAGAATCCAGGAGTCATCCTCTTCTTCGTAGGAACTGCCTTCCAGGGCACGGTCCAGCACTTCCTGGAACGGGCCACCTTTCACAACCGTGGGAGCAAAGATGCCCTTGTCGAACTTGACCAGAGTGATGAGGGAACTGTTGTCAAAATCGAGGGGTTCAGTGGTCTCGGCTACCACTGCTCCCTCTGTGACATTTATGTCCCCATCGAAGCCAAAGCCCCAGACCCGGGTGTTGTCATAGGTCCACTCCGGGCAGTCAAAGGCCGGAACAATCGTGACACGGGCATGGTCCGGTGCCGGCTTCATGCCGCGGTTCACGAACATGAAGTTAAAGCCGTCGGCATCATCATAGGCCTGCACCAGGCCGGTCACGTAGAACCGGACGGTCCAGAGGTGGTCGCCTTGGGCACCCAGGCCCCAGCACAACTCTACGCCATTACTCGTACGTACAATACCGCATTTACCGGTCTTATAAGAACGGTCGCGCTCCACATCCCAACGGTCTTCCAGGCTTTCGTAGGGCACCCCGTTTTCGCTCACCTGGAGCTGGCCGATGGTCATGGCGCCCAGGTTACTCACCGGGATGAAGAACTCGGTACCGGAGCCGCCGGCCTCGGCATCCCAGGTTTGCGTGATCCAGGCGCTTCCGTCCGGATAGAGTTCTACACGGATGTCCACGTCCCGGATTTGCCGGATACTTTCCGCCGCAGCACTGACACACAGCACTGCGGCGAAGATAAGGGTAAGGAGTCGCTTCATCGGCTAGATGGTAGGATAATCCTTCTTGGAAAGGTCATCGGCGAGATAATCTCGCTTTGCAAAGCCCAGCATTCCGGCGACGGCCGATACGGGGAACGAGCGCACCTGCTGGTTGAAGCGGGTGACGGTATCGTTGAAGGTCATGCGGGAAAGGCGCACGTTTTCTTCGTACTTCTCGATGCTGGCCATGGTATCACGATAATTCTGGCTGGCCTTGAGGTCCGGGTAGGCCTCGGCCACCGCAATGAGGCGGCTGCCGATTTCCTTGAGGGCGGCCTCGTTGGCGTTGATATCGGCCACGGAGGGAGCGGGCGACGAAATAATCTTGCGGGCATCGACAATCTTCTGGAGGGTGTCGGCCTCGTAAGAAGCATATTCGCGGGTTAGCTTGATGAGCGCCTGGAGGGCGTCGTAGCGGCTGATTTGCTGGACATTGATCTGTTTTAGTGCATTGTTGCAGAACTCGTCGCTTTTCACGAGCTTATTCTGAACGGCAATCACCCATAATACCAGAAGGGCGACAATGGCAATGATAATAATGAGTGTCATGGTTAAAAAATTAATTAATTCACACAAATATCCGAAAAATGACTAAATTTGTCAAGTAAACCAAATGAGAATTTCATGAAAACCAACCAGCAATTTAAAAACGAAGCCCTGGATGCCCTGCACGGTAACTGGGGAAAGGCAGTTCTGCTGACGCTCCTGTTTTTCATCATCATTGGCTTTTTCTCTGGCCCTGTCTCCTATCAGAGCGCCCAGCTGCAAAGCTACATGCAGGAGCACGCTTCTTCCATGCAATCGGCCTATAAAATGACGGCCATGCTGCAGGATCCCGCGTTCCTTGCCATGTATCAGCGTGTCAACGGAGCCTCGTCCCTTCTTACCCTTGCCTGGATCCTGCTGCTGCTCCCCCTGACGCTGGGTTACATGAACTCCCTGAGAAAACTCCTTATTGCTGGTGACAATAATCTGATATCCAATGCCGTCCGCATTCCCTTCACCCAGTACTGGCGTAAAGTCTGGACTCTCCTTCTCATGGAAATCATGGTGGGTCTGTGGACACTGCTGCTCATTATCCCCGGCATCATCAAGAGCCTGGCCTATGCCATGACACCCTATATCCTGGTAGACAATCCGGAACTCACCGCCAGCGAAGCCATCCACCGCAGCCGCATGATGATGAAAGGCCATAAATTTGACCTGTTCTACCTGTACCTCAGCTTCATCGGCTGGTTCTTCCTTGCCATCATGACCATGGGTATCGGCTTCCTGTGGCTGTACCCTTACATCACCATGTCCGAGGCCTCCTTCTACGAAGAAGTCAAAAGAGACTACGAACTCAACGGCGGGCTGGACTAGGTTTCGGCCGTCCCGCCTACATCGGCCGTGATGTGTAACTAATTACAAATCAGGTAGATATAAAAATTCTCCCCGTCGTTTCGACCGGGGAGAATTTTTGTAAATAGTTGGTTTTCAGCCGATTGCGCATCACGGGTGTTGCGTGGTGCATCACGGTGCGGGCTACTTCTGCGTCTTCCAGAAGTGCGTCATGTCCTCCAGCGTCTTGCCTTTGGTCTCAGGAACCAGGCGCCACACAAACACGGCGGCTACCAGGCAGATGACACCGTACAGGGCGTAGGCGAAGAAGGGGCTGCGCGTGTACATGGGCACGAAGGTGGAGCTCACGACAAAGTTGAAAATCCACTGGAACGCAACCGCCCAGGCCGTAGCCTGGCTGCGGATGGTGTTGGGGAAGAGCTCGGCAATGTATACCCAGCAGATAGGACCCCAGCTGAACATGAACGAGGCGCTGTACACCATGATGCTCACTACGGGAACAAGAGCGGGAACCTGCGCCACGCTGCTCAGAGCCACACCGAAGGCGCCCAGGGCCATGCCTAGGGAACCGGTGATGAGCAGCGGCTTGCGGCCCAGCTTCTCTACCGTGAATACGGCCACCAGCGTGAACGAGATGTTGATCACGCCCATAATGACCGTGAACAGCATGTTGTTGTCCACGCCCATGGATTCGAAGATGCGCGGTGCAAAGTACAGCACGGCATTGATGCCGATAATCTGCTGGAACACAGACAGCATGCATCCGATGAACACCACCATGAAGCCATAGGCGAAGAGCTTCTCCTGGCGCACGTGGGAGTCCTGCTGCACGGTCTCCTTGATTTCCTGAAGGATTTCGCCAGCTTTCTCACTTCCATTGATGCGCGAAAGCACCTCGAACGCTTTGTCGGCTTGGCCGTGCATGGCCAGGTAACGCGGCGTCTCGGGTACCAGCAGGATGAGAAGGGCGAACAGCCCGGCCGGAACGGCCTCGGAAACAAACATCACCCTCCAGCCGATGGCGTTGGTCCAGGCCACCACGTCGGGGTCTGAAGCATGGCTCCGGATGATGAGGAAGTTCACGAAGTACACCACCAGCTGGCCAAAGATAATGGCAAACTGGTTCCAGGACACCAGCTTTCCGCGCTTGGAAGCCGGCGCAATCTCCGCAATGTACATGGGGCAGAGGGCCGATGCCAGTCCTACGCCAATTCCTCCCAGGATGCGATAGCCGTTAAACGCGACGAGAAGGCTCTTCGAAGCCAGGCCCTTCTCAAAGAAGAGAAACTCCGGATAGTAAGAGCCCAGTGCACTGAGGAAAAACAGGATACCCGCTACGAACAGACTCTTCTTGCGGCCCAGGCGCGAAGCCATGACACCGCTCAGAAGAGCGCCGATGATGCAGCCGATAAGAGCGCTGGACGTGGTGAAACCATGCCATCCGTCCGTGTATGTGAAATCCGGGGCGCTCTGGAAAAAGGCCTGAAGGCCCTTTTCCGCGCCCGAGATGACGGCCGTGTCGTAACCGAACAGAAGGCCGCCAAGTACCGCCACCAGGACAATGCCAAATAGGTAGGCGGGATTTCCTTTACTATTTTGCATAGAGGTTCAGGAAGGTTTCGTAGAGTTCCTGCTTGCCGGAAGCCACGGCGGGCTCACCGTTTTTGACGGCGTAGGCGTAAAGGTCTTCCAGCGTAGCCTTGCCTTCCTCGAACTGCTTGCCAAGACCGCTGTCGAAGGAAGCGTAACGCTCCTTGACCATCTTGCAAAGCGGGCTCTCCTCCAGCACGGCGGCTGCGTTGAGGAGGGCGTGGGCCATGGCATCCATGGCGCTGATGTGGGCGATGAAGATGTCCTCGGGGTCGGTGGAGGAACGGCGCAGCTTGGCGTCGAAGTTGGTACCGCCGTTGCCGAAGCCGCCATTGAGGAGGATCTGCATCATGGCCTGGGTGAGGTCAAAGGCATCTACCGGGAACTGGTCGGTGTCCCAGCCGTTCTGGGCATCTCCGCGGTTGGCATCGATGGAACCCAGGAAGCCGTTCTCGCGGGCCACGGTGAGCTCGTGCTCGAAGGTGTGGCCGGCAAGGGTAGCGTGGTTCACCTCAATGTTCACCTTGAAGTCCTTCTCCAGTCCGTTGGCGCGGAGGAAGCCAATAACGGTCTCCGTATCAACGTCGTACTGGTGCTTGGTGGGCTCCATGGGCTTGGGCTCGATGAGGAAAGTGCCCTTGAACCCGTTTGCGCGGGCATAGTCACGGGCAGCCTTGAGCATGGCAGCCAGGTGATTCTTCTCCCGCTGCATCTGGGTGTTGAGCAGGCTGTAGTAACCCTCACGGCCGCCCCAGAACACGTAGTTGGAACCACCCAGCTTGATGGTGGCGTCAATGGCATTCTTGATCTGGACGGCGGCGCGGGCCACAACGTCGAATTGCGGATTGGTGGCGGCGCCGTTCATGTAACGCTTGTTGCCAAACACGTTGGCGGTTCCCCACAGGTTCTTGATGCCGGTCTCCTTCATCTTCTCCAGCAGGTAGTCCGTGATGTCCTTCAGGCGGGCCTCATACTCGGCAATATCGTCGCAGTCCTCGATGAGGTCGATGTCGTGGAAGCAGAAATACTCGATGCCCAGTTTCTGCATGATCTCGAAGCCGGCGTCGGCCTTGGCACGGGCACGGCAGTAGGGGCACTCGCCTTTGTCCCAGGCATAGCTGCGGGTCTGTCCGCCGAAGGGGTCGGCCGATGCCTGACCCAGCGTGTGCCACCAGGCCATGGCAAACTTGAGCCACTCCTTCATGGGTTTGCCCATGACTACGCGGTTAGCGTCATAATAATGGAATGCAAGAGGATTCTTGCTTTCTGTTCCCTCGAAGGGAATCTTTCCGATGGTGGGAAAATACTGTTCTGCCATAATTTATTGATTGATATATGATTTCCATCTTTCGTAAGCCTCGCGGTACTCGCTCTGATTCGCGGGATTTACCACGGCCAGCCGCTCCAGCGAGGAGAAGGCCTCCTGCGGATTCTTGTAGATGCCGGCGCCGATGCCCGCACCTTTTGCCGCACCGGCAGCGCCATCGGTGTTCATGAGCTCGATGGTAGCGCCCGAGACGCCCGCCAGCGTTTCCCGGAATACCGTGGACTGGAACATGTTGGCCATGCCTGCGTGGATCTTGTCCACCTTGAGGCCCATCTGCTCCATAATCTCTATTCCGTACTGGAAAGAGAACACAATGCCTTCCTGCGCCGCGCGCAGAAGATGATTCCGGCTGTGCCGGTTAAAGTTGAGGCCATGTACGCTGCAACCCTCATCCCTGTTGCACAGGAGGCGCTCGGCTCCGTTGCCGAAGGGCAGGATGCTAATCCCGTCACTGCCGATGGGCACCTGCGCGGCGGCCTCGTTCATCTGGGCGTAGGAAAGACCCTCCGGGGCAACGTTGCGGCGCATCCATGCGTTGAGGATGCCGGTGCCGTTGATGCACAGCAGCACGCCCAGCCGGGGATCCTCGGCCGTATGGTTCACGTGCGCAAAGCAGTTGACGCGGGACAAAGGATCGTGTGCTACGCCTCCGATTACGCCGTACACCACGCCGGACGTCCCGGCCGTAGAAGCAATCTCTCCGGGGTTGAAGACGTTGAGACTGAGCGCGTTATTGGGCTGGTCTCCGGCCCGGTACGTGACGGGGATTCCTTCCGTGAGCCCCAGGGCCTCGGCTGCCTTTCGCGTAAGCGTACCCTGCACGCCGAAAGTGGGCTTTCTAAGCGGAAGCACGGTCTCGTCAAACCCAAAATACGCCAAAAGCGGCGCGCTGGGCTCATTCTTTTCAAAGTCCCAGAAAATTCCTTCCGACAAGCCGCTCACGGTGGTGCACACCGTGTCCGTGAGCCGCATGGCAATATAGTCTCCGGGCAGCATCACTTTCCAGATGCGGCGGTATACTTCTGGCTCGTTCTCCTTTACCCAGGCCAACTTGGCGGCCGTAAAGTTGCCGGGCGAGTTCAGAAGATGCCCCAGGCAGTACTCCTCTCCCAGGGCCTGGAAGGCCTTCTCTCCGTAAGGAACGGCGCGGGAGTCGCACCAGATGATGGAAGGCCGGAGCACGTTCATGTCCCGGTCCACGCACACCAGCCCGTGCATCTGGTAGGAGATGCCGATGGCTTTGATGGCCTTGGGGGATACTTCCCGGGCCGATGCCAGTACGCTGGCCGTAGCCATGCGCAGGTTGCCCAGCCACATGGAAGGGTCTTGCTCGGCCCAGCCCGGCCTTTTGGTGATAATGGGAGCCTCTGTTTTCGGGAAAAAATCCGAGGCGACACACTTTCCGGTCTCGGCCTCTATGAGGGACGCTTTTACGGAAGAACTTCCGATGTCATAACCCAGCAAATACATAGGTAAATGGTTTTAGCATTATCACACAAAGGTACACATTATCTTTCAAAATACCCAATTATTCTTTACCTTTGTAACCCCCCGGGGTGTAGCGCAGTTGGTAGCGCATCTGGTTTGGGACCAGAGGGTCGCAAGTTCGAGTCTTGTCACCCCGACATGATCGAGGCAAAACGCATCTGTAAGTCTTTCGGCTCCGTAGAAGTGCTGCGGAGCGTTGATTTTGAGGCCCAAGCCGGGGAAGTCGTCGCCATTATGGGCGCTTCCGGCGCCGGTAAGTCCACCCTCCTGCAAATCCTGGGCACCCTCCTCACCCCCGACGCCGGTTCGCTCGTGATCGACGGTACCGACGTCCTCTCCCTCCGGGGAAACGCCCTCGCCGCCTTCCGAAACCGCCGCATCGGCTTCGTGTTCCAGGCCCATCACCTGCTGCCGGAGTTTACCGCCCTGGAGAACGTGATGATCCCGGCCCTCATCGGCGGAACCGGCACTCGCGAAGCCCGCAGGCAGGCCGACGACCTCCTCCACCTCGTAGGTCTCAGCGGCCGCGCCACACACAAACCCTCGGAACTCTCCGGCGGTGAGCAGCAGCGCGTCGCTATTGCCCGCGCCCTCATCAACGCCCCCGCCATTCTCTTCGCCGACGAACCCACCGGCAACCTGGACACCCGTACCAAGGATGAAATCCACCAGCTCCTCCTGGACGTACGCAAAGAAAAAGGCCAGACCGTTGTGGTGGTTACCCACGACGCCGGTCTGGCTCAACTCTGTGATCGAACTTGTTTCCTTGAGGACGGAGCCTGGAAGTGATTAATGCTTCCCTCCCTGTCCCAACTTGCTAATCTGGTGGTGACGGAACTTTTCCTCGGCCAGTACCAGCTTGGCTACTTTTTTCTCGGGAAGGACCTTCTTGAAACGGGCAATGGCATCGGCCTCAATCTTCTCGGCCGCCTTCTTGCTGTCCAGATACTGCTCCAGGAGTTTGTTCACCTCTTCTCCGTCCACGCCCTCTGCCAGGGCCTTGAACGCTTCTCCGCTGGCCTTGAAGGCTTCCCGGCGCTGGTTCTGTACGTCGTTGTATACGGGCCAGAACGCCTGGGCCTCAGATTCGGTCAAATCCAGTTCGGAGGTGATAAAGGCAACTTGCTCTGCACGGATACGTTCTCTCCACTGCTCGCCTCCCTTGTTATTTCCCTTGAACCCATTTCTGGGCTGGGCAAAAGCCACCACGCTCATGAGCGCAATGGCGCTGAGTACGCTAATAAGTTTTTTCATCGTCTAACATGGCTAATTGTTCAACGGAAACGTTGCTTGCCAGAAGGAAACTGCGGATATCGTCTTCGGTGGCTTCCTCCGCTTCCTTGAGCTCTACCAGCCCGTCGGGATCCAGTGACAGGGCCAGATAGGAAACGTAGTCCCAGCCGTTATCTTCCTTCGCTGCAGCACTGCGGAAGATAAAGTTTCCGACGGTAGCCAGTACAAGAAGCGAAGCGGCATAGGCCACATAGGGGGCCAGCCGCCGCACACCGCGGGGCGCTGCGGCCTCTTCCTGCGCAGGAATCTGGCTCAGGCGCACCTGAAGGTCCTGGAAATAGCCGTCGGGGACGGATATGGGGTTTTTTCTGGTCATAACTGCTTACTTTGACACCTCTGCATCCGAAAGGTTTAATTTGATTTTTTCCTGGGCAATGTGATAGGAGGCTTTGAGCGCTCCCACCGACGTTCCGGTGATGGCCGATATCTCCTCATAGCTGAGCTCATCCCACCAGCGCATGATGAAAACCTGCCGCTGCTTTTCCGGGAGCCGGGCCACGGCCTTTGCCATTTCGCGCTCGGCGTCGGTGCCGTTGAAGTAAGGGTCGGCCATCACCCGCTGCGCCGCCAGTTCATCGGCCGATGAAAACCGCAGCAGCGCGCGCACCTTTTCCTTCCTAAGGAAGTTGAGGGTCTCGTTGGTGGCGATGCGCCACACCCAGGTATAGAGCTGCGCCTCCCCCCGGAAGGAGGGAAGCGCAGTCCAGATCTTGAGGAAGATTTCCTGGAGCAGGTCGTCGGTGTCCTCGTGGGAGCCCACCATGCGGCGCACGTGCCAGTACAACCTTTCGGAGTACTGTTTTACGATGCTGTTAAAAACCTGCTCAAGTTCTTCCATTTATTTGCGTGCGATGGCCTTTTTGGCGGCTTCCGCAATGTGCGGAGCGTCCAGGCCGTACGCCGCCATGAGTGCAGAAGGCGTGCCAGACTGTCCGAAGAGGTCCTGTCCGTTGACAAATTCCACCGGCGTAGGGCAGGCTTTGGCCAGGGCGCCGGCGACGGCTTCTCCCAGACCGCCGGCCATGTTGTGTTCCTCGGCCACCACCACGGCGCCGGTCTTGCGGGCCGATGCCACGATGGCCTGCTCGTCCAGCGGCTTGATGCTGGCAATGTCGATGACCTCCGCGCTGATGCCATCGGCCTCCAGGGCCTCGGCGGCCTGCAGGGCCTCCCACACGGTGTGGCCGGTAGCGAAGAGGGTGACATCTTTGCCTTCATTCATGACAATGGCCTTGCCGATGACAAAGGGCTCGTCGGGATCCGTGAAGTTGGGAACGGACGGGCGGCCGAAGCGAAGGTACACGGGACCGTTGTATTCGGCGGCGGCGAGGGTTGCCTGCACCGTCTGGTTGAAGTCGCAGGGGTTGAGCACCACCATGCCGGGAAGGGCGCGCATGAGAGCGATGTCTTCCATGGTCTGGTGGGTGGCGCCGTCCTCACCCAGGGTGATGCCGGCGTGCGAGGAGGCAATCTTGACGTTGGTGTTTCCGTAGGCCACCTCCTGGCGGATCTGGTCGTAGACACGGCCGGTGACAAACTCGGCGAACGAGCCGATGAAGGGAACTTTCCCGGTGATGGCCAGGCCGGCGGCGGCGCCCACCATGTTGGCCTCGGCAATGCCGCACTGGATGAAACGCTCCGGGAACTCGGCTGCAAAGGCATCCATCTTGAGGGAACCCTTGAGGTCTGCGGTGAGGGCCACCACGTTCGGATTAGCCTGTCCGGCCTTCAGAAGACCCACGCCAAAGCCACTGCGGGTATCTTTCTTACCTGTATCTGTATACTTTTTCATGCTAAAAATCTCCTAAGGGGGTTTCACCTAACTGTTTGAGGGCGTCTTCCAGCTGCTCGGGCTTGGGAACGGAGCCGTGCCACTTGTGGGTGCCGGCCATGAAGTCCACGCCGTGACCCATTTCGCTCTTGAAAAGGATCATGACGGGCTTTCCGCTGCCCTTGCCGGCCTTGGCCAGCTCGAAGGCCTTCTGGATGGAGTCGAAGTCATGGGCATCGGCCACAATCACGTTCCAGCCCCAGGCTTCCCATTTGGCGGCGAGGTCTCCGATGCCGGAGACTTCCTCCACGGGACCGTCAATCTGCTTGCCGTTCCAGTCGGTCATGGCAATGAGGTTGTCCAGCTTGTGGTGCACGGCGAACATGCCGGCTTCCCAGATCTGGCCTTCCTCGCTTTCACCGTCTCCGCAGAGGCAGAAGACGAAGTTATCGTCCTTATCCATTTTCTTGCCGATGGCAAGGCCGCAGGCGGCGCTCAGGCCCTGTCCCAGGGAACCGGATGCCTGGAAAATGCCGGGAAGGTTCTTCCGGACGGAGGGATGGCCCTGCAGGCGGGTGCCCATCTGGCGGAAGCTGGCGAGCTCGCTCACGGGGAAATAGCCGCAGCGTGCCAGCACGGAATAGTAAACGGGGGTCATGTGGCCGGCCGACAGGATGAACATGTCCTGTCCCTTGCCGTCACGGGTCCACGTGGCAGGATCCTGCTTCATCTGGTTGAAGTAGAGGGTGGTGAGGACATCCGTAGACGACATGGAGCCGCCGGGATGGCCGGATTTTGCCAGGCACACCATGCGGAGGATGTCCCTCCGAACCTGAGTGGCGATGGTTTTCAGTTCTTCGTTTGTCTTAGCCATAGTTTTTAAGTATGATTCACAAAGATAGTCATTTTTTCGTATCTTTGCAGACTATGAAGAATATCCGCAACTTCTGCATCATCGCACATATAGACCATGGTAAGAGCACCCTGGCCGACCGCCTCCTGGAACTCACCCAGACGCTGAGTGCCCGTGAGATGGAAAACCAGGTGCTGGACGACATGGACCTGGAAAGGGAAAAAGGTATCACCATCAAGAGCCACGCTATCCAGATGGATTACGTGCGGGATGGAGAAACCTATCGGCTCAACCTGATTGATACGCCCGGTCACGTGGATTTCTCCTACGAGGTGTCCCGCTCCATCGCGTCCTGCGAGGGGGCTCTCCTCGTGGTGGATGCATCGCAGGGTATCCAGGCCCAGACCATCTCCAACCTGTACCAGGCCATCGACCACAACCTGGAGATTATTCCGGTGCTCAACAAGATTGACATGGACAGCGCCCAGCCGGACGTTGTGCAGGACCAGGTTTGCGACCTTCTGGGCTGTGAGCCCGAGGACGTGCTGCGGGTATCGGCCCGTACGGGCATGGGCGTGCAGGCGGTGCTGGATGCCATCGTGGACAAAGTGCCGGCCCCGAAGGGAGACCCGTCGGCCCCTCTCCAGGCCCTTATCTTTGACTCTGTGTTCAATCCGTTCCGCGGTATCATCGCGTACTTCAAGGTGGTGAACGGCTGCCTCAAGGCCGGGGAGAAAGTTAAGTTTTTCTCTACAGGCAACGAGTACGAGGCCGAGGAAGTGGGCAATCTCAAACTGAAACTGAACCCTACCGGAGAGGTACGTGCCGGAGATGTAGGTTACATCATTACGGGTATCAAGGCGGCGGTGGAGGTGAAGGTGGGAGATACCATCACCCACGTGGAGGAACCTTGCCGGGAAGCCATTGCCGGTTTCGAGGAAGTGAAGCCCATGGTGTTCGCCGGCCTGTATCCGGTAGACGCTTCCAAGTTCGAGGAACTGCGCGCAACGCTGGAAAAGTTCCAGCTCAACGACGCTTCGTTCACCTACGAGCCGGAGAGTTCCCTGGCCCTGGGCTTTGGTTTCCGCTGCGGCTTCCTGGGCCTGCTGCACCTGGAGATTGTGCAGGAGCGCCTGTTCCGCGAGTTCAACATGGACGTGATTACCACCGTTCCCAACGTGTCCTATAAGGTATATACCACCAAGGGGGAGGTGATTGACGTGCACAACCCCTCTGGCCTGCCGGCTCCTTCTGTGGTAGACCACATCGAGGAACCTTATATCCGCGCCCAGATTATTACCAAGAGTGACTTCTACGGTCCCATCATGAAGCTGTGCATGGACAAGCGGGGAACGCTCATCGGCCAGCATTATATTACCACCGACCGCGTGGAACTCAATTACGACTTGCCGTTGTCAGAAGTGGTCTTTGATTTCTATGATAAATTGAAGTCCATTTCCAAGGGCTACGCTTCCTTCGACTACCATGTGACGGACTTCCGCCCGGCGCGGCTGGTGAAGCTGGACATCCTCCTCAACGGAGACCCGGCCGATGCTTTGAGCACCCTCATCCACGAGGACCACGCCTATGACTTCGGCCGCAAAATCTGTCTCAAGCTCAAGGACCTCATTCCCCGCCAGCAGTTTGACATTGCCGTGCAGGCTGCCATCGGCGCCAAAATCATTGCCCGTGAAACGGTGCGCCAGGTGCGCAAGGACGTAACGGCCAAGTGTTACGGCGGTGACGTCACCCGTAAGCGTAAGCTGCTCGAAAAGCAGAAAGAAGGCAAAAAGCGCATGCGCCAGATTGGCACCGTCCAGGTTCCCCAGAGCGCCTTCATGGCCGTCCTGAAGTTGGATTAGCTCCCCTCCTTGGACCTGGTCCACCTCCATCGGCCCACCTATAACGCACTTTTGGCCCTTTTTCGCGTTACTCGTCCCACTCAAGGGTACCCTGTAACGCACTTTTGGCCCTTTTTCGCGTTACACGTTCCGGTTTAGAACAGGAATGCACAGAAGCCGATGCCCATCAGAAGGCAAAGGGCGAAGGTGGAAAGGACCAGGAGGGGAAGCATGGGGTCCAGGGCACGGTCTTCCCGCGTCCAGACGCCATAGAGATGCAACACATAGAGGGGCAGGGTAAGCACCCACAGCCAGTGCCACGGGGACGGCCAGCACAGCAGGCAGTAGGCGGCCATGCATGCCCAGCCCAGGCCGACAAGGACCGTTTGATAGATGCGGGCCTTGTGTGCGCCCAACTTGATGGCCACCGTAACGCGGTTGGCCGCATCGGTCTTCATGTCGCGGATGTTGTTCACGTTGAGCACGCCCACGCTGAAGCAGCCCACGCCGGCGGCGGGAAGAAGCAGCTTCCAGTGGAGTCCCACGCCTTTCGTGCACACGAAATAGGCACCCATCACGGCCACAAGCCCGAAGAACAGGAACACATAGATGTCTCCCTTGGCCCGGTAGCCATAGGGATTATGCCCCAGGGTGTACTTCATGGCACCCATGATGGCGGCGGCACCCAGCATGAGCACCAGGATGGGGGTCATTCCCCACAGGGTCCCGAAGGCGCGCCATGTCATGGCCGTTCCAAACACGATGCAGAGCCCCACGAAGATGCCAATGAGCACCTTCATATCCCGGACAGTCATCTCTCCGCTGTTCAGGCCATACTGCGGACCCTGCCGTTCCGCGGTGTCGGTGCCGCGCAGGACATCTCCCAGTTCATTGGACAGGTTGGACAGGATTTGCAGGCACACGGTGGTGATGACAATGAGGACGGCCGTCCATAGGTCTACCTTCCAGTCGGCTACGGCCAGAAGAATGCCCAGCAGCACGCCCGCCATGGAAAGCGGCAGCGTGCGCAGGCGCATGGATTCAAGGGATGCTTTGAGTTTCATGCCGCAAAGGTAGTGTTTTCCCCGCCGCTAAACAAGGGCACGCCGCTCATGACCGGGACGAGTAACGCGAAAAAGGCCGTTTTGTGCGTTATAGGGTACCCCGGGTGGGAACGTGTAACGCGAAAAAGGGCCAAAAGTGCGTTACAGGTGGGCCGATGAGGCTGGACCAGGTCCAACTCCGAAGCTACTTCTCCAACCACTCCAAAAATCCGTCTACGCGGGCGCGGGAGACGGTGAGGTCCGTGAGGGAAGGAATGCCGTGGCGCAGGGAGATGCGCAGGCGGCCGCCCATCAGGCGCGAGACGGAGTCTATCACGCCCTCGCTGATGATGCAGCTGCGGGAGATGCGGAAAAACGCCTCGGGGTCTACACTGTCTGCCAGGGCATCCAGTGAATCGTCGGTTACATACGAAGACCCGCTCAGCGTAACGATGTAGGAGTTCTTGGCCTCTGAATAAAAGTAGGCGATATCCGATGTGCGCACCGGAACAATGCGGTCATTGAGCCGGATGAGGAATTTCTCCTTGCGGACCTGGGCCATCATGGAACGCATGGCCTCCCCGGCCGGCTTTACGGCTTCTCCGCTGGCTACGCGCTGGATGGCGCGCTTAAGGTCTGCCACCTCGATGGGCTTCAGGAGATAATCCACGGCGTTTACCTCAAAGGCATGCACGGCATACTGGTCGTAGGCCGTTGTCATGATGACGGGGCAGGGGATTTCTGTCTGGGAAAAGATCTCGAAGCTGTTGCCGTCGCTCAGCTCCACGTCCATGAAGATGACTTCGGGGGCGGGGTGTGTCCTGAGCCATTCCAGGCTGTCTTTTACCGAGCCGATAGCACCCACCACCTCTACGGCGGGGAAGTTGTCCGAGAGCAGTTTCTGCATGTGGGCGCGGGCGCGCGGTTCGTCTTCTATGATAAGGGCTTTCATGGTGATACTAATCTGTGGTAATAGCAAAGTTAGCAATTTATTCCGGTTCCTCCAAAATGGGCACTGTAACGGAAAAGCGGGTTTCGGTACTGTCTATGAGGATTTCCTCCCCGGCAATGTCCCGGTACTGGTTGCGGACATACTGGAGGCCGATACCGGAAGACGACGGGGCCGTCTGCTTGGGGATGATGTTGTTGCTCACCCGGATTACCCGCCCGTCGGTGGAAATCTCCGCCACCAGCGGATTGTCCGGGCCGATGGCATTGTGCTTCACGATGTTCTCCAGCAGGATTTGCAGCGTGCACGGAACAATGTAACCATTGGGAATATTCTCCCCAATCCGGTCCTCGGTAATGAGCCCCTCCGAGAAACGGATGAGCAGCAGGTCCCGGTAATTGCGGGCAAAGTCCAGTTCATCGGCGAGGGGAACCAGCTGTTTCCCCTCCAGCTTCATGAGGTAGCGGTAGATGGCCGCCATCTTGTGGATATAGGCGCTGGCCTCCTCCCGCGTGCCTTCCTGCACAATGGAGTCCAGTACGTTGAGGCTGTTGAAGAGAAAGTGCGGGTTCACCTGGTTCTTGAGGTTCATGTAGCGGAACTCGGCCTGATGCCGCCGGGTACGCTGGGCCGATGTCTCCCGCTGCATCTGCAGTGCGAAGTTCATCATGAACACCAGCGAGACCAGCGTGGTGAAGATCAGGAGGATCATCACGCCGGAATTCTCCAGAATGAAGTTGCCGCTGTAGTTGAGGTCCGTGTAGACGCGGATGGCGAAGATGAGCGCCACGGCCACCACCAGCCATCCGGCATTGCGGTACCAGGACTGATCCCGCTCGTAGGCCGCCGCCCCATAGGGAGTGAGCCTGTGCGCAAAGGCATAGAGCGCCCAGCCGATGATCTCCGTGACGGCCAAGGTGGTGAGGGCCGGCCTCCAGAAGACGGGAATGGCCTCCAGCTTGGCCAGGGCCCCCGCATTGCCCAGCACGAATCCCACAATGTTGACAAGGATAAGGGAGGTGACGGTAATCTCCACCGTAAGCTTGGCGCGGAAGCAGATGATGCCGGCAAGGGTCATGGTGAGTGCCGTAAGAAGGAGACTGTCCCGCATATCCAGTGCGGCGCACAGTAAAGCCACACCTGCATGCAGCAGCGCGAAGCCGTGTATTATCCAGTGGTCAGTTTTTATTGTCATGATAACGCAAAAGTACACAGAAATTCCGTTCGTCGCAAAAAAATATCCATTCGGCGGACAGGCCCGCTCCGGCGTGGCCAATTTACCTTTAAATATACTACTTTTGCGCCGAACCACTTTTGAATCGCTTAAACTAGTATCTATATATATGTCGCAGAAACGTGATTTGACCTTCCGTCAACTCGTAGACCTCAGCTTTGGCTTTCTGGGCGTGCAAATTGCCTATGCCCTGCAGAGCGCCAATATCAGCCGTATCTTCGCCACGCTGGGAGCCGACCCTCACCAGCTCAGTTTCTTCTGGATCCTCCCCCCGCTGCTGGGCATGCTGGTGCAGCCGCTCATCGGCAAGTACAGTGACCGTACCTGGTGCCGGATGGGCCGACGCAAGCCCTACCTCCTCGTGGGCGCCATCATCGCCGTGCTGGTGATGATGTTCCTGCCCAACGCCGGAAGCCTTCACTTCAGTACCCGGCTCTTCCTGGGCCTCAATATGGCCATGTGGTTTGGCCTGTTCTCCCTCATCTTCCTTGACACCTCCATCAACGTAGCAATGCAGCCCTTCAAGATGATGGTGGGAGACATGGTGAACGAAAAGCAGAAGACCCAGGCCTACAGCATCCAGAGCTTCCTGTGCAATGCCGGCTCCCTGCTTGGCTACCTGTTCCCCATCTTCTTTACCTGGATCGGGATTGCCAACACCGCTCCGAGGGGCGTCGTCCCCGACAGCGTCATCTGGAGCTTCTACGTGGGCGCACTCATCCTCATCCTTTGCGTGCTCTACACGTTCCTTCGCGTGAAGGAAATGCCTCCGAAGGAGTATGCCGAGTTCCATAAGATTGCCGATGACGCCGGCTCCGAGAAACCCTCCGAGGGTCTTGTGAAGCTCCTTCTCAAAGCCCCGTCCACCTTCTGGACCGTGGGCCTCGTGCAGTTCTTCTCATGGGCCGCCTTCCTCTATATGTGGACCTACACCAACGGCGCCATCGCCCAGAATGTGTGGAATACCACCGATACCGCCTCCGAAGCCTATCAGGCTGCCGGCAACTGGGTGGGCGTTCTCTTTGCCGTGCAGGCCGTGGGCTCCCTGGTATGGGCCGCCGCACTGCCGAGGTTCAAAAATCTCAAGCTCTCCTATGTTGTGAGCCTTCTCGTGGGTGCCGCGGGCTTTGCCTCCGTGATGTTCATCCACAACCAGTATGCCCTGTTCGTGAGTTACTTCCTCATCGGCTTTGCCTGGGCTGCCATGCTGGCCCTGCCCTTCACCCTCCTTACCAACGCGCTGGAGGGAAGCCCTTACATGGGCAGCTACCTGGGCCTGTTCAACTGCACCATCTGCCTGCCCCAGATTGTGGCGGCCGCAACCGGTGGCGCGGTGCTCTCTCTCCTCGGCGGCAGCCAGCCGGCCATGCTCCTTGCAGCCGGCGTGTTCCTGGTGCTGGGCGCCGTAAGCGTGAAATTTATCAACACTAAATAATTTCTAACTACACACTAATGAAAAGGTTACTAACCGCATTTGCAGTGCTGTGCGCAGCCTGCATGACCGTATTCGCCCAGGGCGGATACCAGGTTAAAGGTGTGGTGGTAGATGCCATCGGCCCCGTTATCGGAGCCTCGGTGATCGAGCAGGGAACGTCCAACGGCGTTTCCACCGGTCTGGATGGCGACTTCCTCCTCACTGTTTCCAGTGCCAATGCTATCGTGGAAATCTCCTGCATCGGCTATGCTACGCAAACCTTCGCCGCCAAGGACGTGCCCGCGACCATCCAGCTCGAAGAGGACACCCATTTCCTGGACGAGGTTGTGGTCATCGGCTACGGTACCGTGAAAAAGAGCGACCTCACCGGTTCCGTCTCCACGGTCAAGGCCGATGAAATCAACAAGGGCGTCGTCACCACGCCGGCCGACCTCCTCCGCGGCAAGAGCGCGGGTGTCGTCGTCACCGCCGGTTCCGGTATGCCCGGCGCCGGAGCAACCGTCCGTATCCGTGGCGGCTCCTCCATCAACGCTTCCAACGACCCTCTGTACATCATCGACGGCCTGCCGGTCTCCAATGACGGCATTTCCGGCATGAGCGATCCGCTGTCCTCCATCAACCCGGAAGACATCGAGAGCTTCACCGTCCTCAAGGATGCATCGGCCACCGCCATCTACGGTTCCCGTGCTTCCAACGGTGTTATCGTGATTACCACCAAGAAGGGTTCCAAGACCGCCGGCGTTCCCATGAACGTGGCCCTGGACGTGACCACTTCCGTCAACACCATCGCCAAGTATAACAAAGTGCTTGACGCCGCCGGCATCCGTTCCCTCATCCGCGACTTCTACGGTCTCAATTCTGCCGCCGAGGCTGCCCTGGGTAGTGCCGACACCAACTGGCAGAAGGAAATCTACCGTGTGGCTCCTTCCGTGGATGCCAACCTGAGCCTCTCCGGCCGCATCGGCGAGAACCTGCCTTACCGCGTGAGCGTAGGCGCCACCTCGCAGCAGGGTACCCTGAAGGGCTCCGAGATGGACCGCTGGACCCTGGGCGTGAGCCTGGCTCCCACCTTCTTCGACAAACACCTCACCGTGAGCCTGAACGGTAAGGGCACCGTCTCTTATAACAGCTATGCCAACCAGGGCGCCATCAGCGCCGCCAACCACTACGACCCCACCAAGCCCGTGTTTGATGAGAACGGTCTCAACGGTTACTCCACCTGGCTGGACAAGAAGGGCAACACCAACACCATGGCTACGCTCAATCCCGTGGCTCTCCTCGATCCCGCCCTTCACTCCGACACCGCCAACTCTGCCCGTTTCCTCGGAAACGCCCAGATTGACTACAAGATCCACGGTTTCGAAGACCTTCGCCTGAACCTGAACCTGGGCGCCGACCTTGCCAAGTCCAACGGCCAGAGCATGACCAAGGAAGGCAGTGAGGCTTCCTACCACAACACAGACCAGGCCGGCGGCGGTTCCAAGACCCTCTACGACTACACCCGCCGCAACACCACCCTGGAGTTCTACGCAGACTACAGCCACACCTTCGCCGAGAAGCACTTCGTAGACTTCATGGCCGGTTATTCCTGGCAGCACTTCTGGAGCAACAACCACAACCACTCCTGGCGTATTACCGATGGCAAGGAATTCTCCAACACCGAGGGTAAGGGCGAGCTCTATCTCATCTCCTTCTTCGGCCGTGCCAACTACAGCTTCGCAGATCGTTACCTCATCACCGCCACGCTCCGTGCCGATGGTACTTCCCGCTTCCAGAACAACAAGTGGGGTATCTTCCCGTCCGTGGCCCTGGGCTGGAACATCAAGAACGAGCCCTTCATGAAGAACGTCCAGAAGCTCTCCACCCTCAAGCTCCGCGCTTCCTGGGGTGAGACCGGCCAGCAGGAAGTGGGCGGCTACTACGACACCTTCGCCCAGTTCCTCTCCATCAACACGCCCGGCTCCTACTACTTTGCCGGTAACGGAGACAACTACGTGGCTCCTATCGTAGCCCTCGGCTACAGCGCCGACCTCAAGTGGGAAACCACCACCACCTATAACGTGGGTCTGGATCTCGGTTTCTGGGACGACCGCTTCACCGCATCCGTGGATGCCTACAAGCGTGACACCCGAGACATCCTCAACTTCATCCCGGTCCCCGGTCTTTCCAACCTGACCAACATGCTCAACACCAACATCGGTTCCATGACCAACATGGGCTTCGAGGTGGACCTGAACGCCGTTCTCATCGAGAAGCGTGACATGAGCTGGACCTTCGGCATCAACGGCGCCTACAACAAGAACAAGGTGACCAAGCTCACCGCCTCCGACGAGAACGCTGCCGGCATCGAGACCGGTGGTATCTCCGGCGGTACCGGTAACAACGTACAGCTCATCCAGGTGGGTTATCCCATGCGCACCTTCTACCTCTATCAGCAGGTATACGATACGCAGGGCCGTCCCATCAACGGTGTCTACGTAGACCGTGCCGGTGCTGTGGATGTGGATGGCAACGTCATCCCTGACGGCCAGATCACCAAAGACGACAAATTCATGACGCACCATGCCGACCCCGACGTGACCCTGGGCTTCAACACCAGCTTCACCTGGAAAAACTGGACGGCAGCCCTCTCCGGCCACGCCTCCTTCGGCAACTGGGTTTACAACAACGCCGCTTCCGATACGGAAATGCTGGCCGACCTGTGGACCAACAGCTTCGTGGGCAACCGTCTTGCCTCGGCCCGTGAGTCCATGTTCAGCCAGGCACAGTACCTGTCCGACTATTATCTGCAGGACGGCTCCTTCCTCAAGCTGGACAACTTCACCCTGGGCTACACCTTCCCTCAGTTCCAGGTTGACAAGAACCGTTTCGCTGTCCTGAATGTTTTCGGTACCGTGCAGAACATCTGCACCATCACCCGCTACAAGGGCATGGATCCCGAAGTGTACGGTGGTGTCGACAACAACATGTACCCGCGTCCGAGAACCTTCGTGCTCGGTCTCAAGTTTAACTTCTAATGCGGCTTACGAAAATGAAAACCATCAAAAACATATTTGGCGTGCTGGCAGCCGCTGCTACCCTCACTGCCTGCGTGGGTGATCTGAATGTGAAGCCGATCGACCCCAACGCAAACACCGTGGACAAGGTGCTTGTGAGCGAACAGGCCCTTAACGCGTACATTTCCGGTGTCTACCTGGGCTTTGCAACATCCGGTTACTACGGTGCCAATGGCGGTGCCTCCATTTCCGGTCTGGACGGCGGCGCATCCCAGTACATCCGCGGCCTGTATCACCACCAGGAACTCACTACCGACGAGAGCGTCTGCGGCTGGAACGACCAGACCATCAAGAACTTCCACTGGATGAACTGGACCACCGACGATACTTTCATCTATGCGTTCTATTCCCGCATCTTCATGCAGGTCTCCGTGGCCAACGAGTTCATCCGCGAGGCTAAGCTCATCAACGCCGACCCCGCTCTTCTGAACCGTTTCGTCGACGAGGCCCGTACCATGCGCGCCCTCGCATACTACCATGCCATCGACTGCTTCGGCAACGTTCCTTTCCTGACCGACGCCGACATCGTGGGCACTACTCCCCAGCAGATTTCCCGCGCCGACCTCTTCGCCTGGCTTGAGGGTGAGCTGAAGGACATCATCGAGAAGGGCAACCTTCCCGGCAAGGACAATGTGGTGGAAGGCCATGTGGGCATGGGCGCTGCCAAGTTCCTCCTCGCAAAGCTCTATCTGAATGCCGGTGTCTATACCGGTACGGAACGCTGGCAGGACTGCGCCAATGTCCTCAAGGACCTCATGGACGACGGTTACTCCCTGCACAAGACTTCCGTGGGCGGCAAGTACTCGGCCTATCAGGAACTGTTCCTCGCCGACAACCACCTGCGCACCGACGAAATCATCTTCTCCATCCAGCAGGACGGTGTGTACACCACCAGCTACGGTGTCACCAACTACATCATCTTCGCCTCTACCGGCGGTGAGATGGATCCCAAGGAAATCGGCATTTCCTCCGGCTGGGGCGGTCTTCGCATGACCCCCGAGTTCTACAAGAAATTCTCCGACTCCGACTCCCGCAAGCTCTTCTACACGGCTACCCAGCAGGAGAGCATCGACGACATCGGCGAATTCACCAACGGATATGCCTTCATGAAGTTCCTCAACCGCACCAGCGATGGTGAGCCCGGTAAGGAAGAAGGCTTCGTGGACACCGACTTCCCCATCATGCGTTATGCCGACGTGCTCCTGATGGCGGCCGAGTGCCAGCTGCACGGCGCTACCGGCATTGACGGCCTGAGCGCTTTCAACGAGGTGCGTACGCGTGCCGGTGTCTCCACCGTTTCCACGCTTACCGCCGACCTCATTCTGGACGAGCGCGCCCGCGAGCTCTATCAGGAGTGCTGGCGCCGCAGCGACCTCATCCGCTTTAATAAGTTTGTCTCCGGTTACAACTGGCAGTGGAAGGGCAATGTCGAGGAAGGTAAGGACGTCGAGAGCTATCGCGTTCTCTTCCCCATCCCCGACAGCGACCGTCTGGCCAATTCCAACCTGAAGCAGAACGAGGGATACAAATAATAGATGAATCGACTTATGAAGAAAATAGCATTATTCTTTCTGGCAGCTGTGACGGGCCTCTCCGTCGTATCCTGCGTCAAGGAGAAGCTGGTTACATTTGACATGAGCCAGGCTGTTCCGCCCGTCATCGATTCGTATGTCATGGACGAGAAAGGCGATGTGGCCGTGACCTTCACGCCTGCCGCGATGGGTCAGTCCTTCAACGAAAAGATGCCGGTATCTCACTCTCTGGTACTGCTGTCGGCCGACGGCAAGGACGCCAGCAGAGTCCTTTCTTCCACCGTGGATGGCAACATCATCACGGTGAGCGCCCGAAACCTCAGCCGCGGCCTGGCTACGCTGGGCTATGTGGACGGGGACGTGGTGAAATCCGTATCGCTGTCCCTCCGCGCTTCCCTGCAGGACCAGGCCCGCGATAACGGTATCAACGGCTATGTGGAATCGGTGGGCCGAATCGCCCTCTCCGACGTCCTGGTATCCCTGCCCAAGGAAAGCCCGTATAAGGAATACACCAAGGACAGCGACTGGACCATCATCGGCGCCCTCAGCGCCTATGAGATCAGCTGGGACAAGGACCTCAACATGTGGACCGACGGCAAGCACAATCACGTAGCAGCCCACGTTGCCCTGGGTAAGGACGACGAGTTCAAGTTCCGCAAGGATCTGGGCTGGGATGTGAACATGGGCGGTGAGTTCGGCGGTATCGACTCCGAGTTCGACGTTACCCAGGACGGTGCCAACATCAAGGTGGGCGAAGAGGGTATCTACGACATCTTCTTCAACGACGAGACCGGCAAGGCCTGGATCCTCGAAGCCTTCGATCCTTATCCGGATTATACGCAGTCCAGCACGTGGTCCATCATCGGCGAACTGTCTGTCTATGGCATCAGCTGGAATGGTGACATTCCCATGATTTCTGACGGTACCAGCCATCTGGCCCTCAGCGTTTCGCTGGGCGAAAAGGATGCGTTCAAGTTCCGTAAGGATGCCGACTGGGCCGTGAACCTGGGTGGTGAATTCGGCGGCGTTGGCAGCGAGTTCTCCGTGGGCCAGGATGGCGCGAACATCGAGGTCAAGGCAGAAGGTGTCTACGACATCATCGTGAACCCCGATGCCGGTAAGGCTATGGTTTCCGAGGCTTCCGGTGCCCGCGTGAGCTCCATTGTCGTCGTGGCCGAGCCCGAAGAGCCCGAAGGCTTCAAGGGCTGGGGTGTCATCGGCCTCAATGGAGACTGGGACAACGATATCGCCCTCGCTGTGAAGGAAAACGTGTGGTATGCCTATATCACTGCTAAAGAAGAAACGACCTTCAAGTTCCGTAAGGATGCCGGTTGGGATGAAAACTACGGCATGCCCAAGGAGGAAGGCTTCACCTACTCCATGGGTACGGCATTCCCGGCTGTTGCCGGTGGCGAGAACATTCCGCTTGCCGCAGGCTTCTACAAGGTGGAACTCAATCTCTCCGACGATCAGAATCCTACCATCACCATCTATGACAATGTTGAGGTATGGTCCCTTATCGGTAACTTCAACTCCTGGGCTGGAGACGTGGATATGGAACTCAAGGACGGCAAGTGGGTGAGCCCGGCTGTCCAGCTGGATAACAAGGGCTTCAAGATCCGCAAGAATCATGACTGGGGTGCCAGCTACGGCGGCACCTTCGTGAAACTGGGTGAGCCTTTCGACGCCACTACTACCGATAACAACAACATCATGCTGGAAGAGGACGGCGAGTACGTGGTTACCTTCGACCCCAGTGCCCTCAAGATTACGGTGGAACCCGCCCTTCCGGCCAACCTCTGGTCTGTCATCGGCGGTGTCAACGGCACTTCCTGGAACAAGGACTTCTATATGACCGAGACGGAAGGCGTGTGGGTGAGCGAATCGCTGGAGTTCGAAGCCGGCGCTGAGTTCAAGCTCCGCTTCAACAACAGCTGGGCCGATGAAGACTGCCTGGGCGGTGCTACGGGTGGTATCGAACTGGTACCGGGTGTTCCCGTCACTCCCGTACACCCTGGCAACAACCTCAAGATAAAGGAAGCCGGATCCTACTTCGTGGTCTATGACAGCAACAAGGGTATCGTTTACCTGCAGGGCTGGGCTCTTATCGGCACCATTAACGGTACCAACTGGAACCGCGATTTCCTGATGACCGTGGGCCAGGACGGCCGCTGGTACAGCGACGTCGTCTCCATCGAGGGTGACTTCAAGCTCCGCCGCAACGGGTCCTGGGCCGATCCCGATACCCGTGGCGCCGAGGGCGACGGTTTCCAGTTCACTCCGCTCACTTCCTTCACGGCTACCGCTCCCGGCAAGAACATCGGCGTTCCTGCAACGGGCAGGTATGTGATTGCCTTCAATGCCGAAAGCGGCGAGGTTACCGCTTACCGGGCCGAGTGGGCCCTCATCGGCAACATTGACGGCACTTCCTGGAACAAGGACTTCTCCCTCGTCGAGTGGGCCGAAGGCGTCTATTCCGCGAAGAGCGTCAAGCTGGAGGGCGAGTTCAAGCTCCGCCGCAACGGATCCTGGGCCGATGAGAACACCCGCGGCTATGCAGAGGGCGGCTTTGCCTTCACACCCGGTACCGAATTCAACGTTCTCGGCCCTGGTAACAATATCGGAACGCCCGAAGCCGGTGTGTACGATGTTGCCTACTATCCCGCAGAAGAGAAGGTTCTCATTACCACTACTGCCAAGTAATGTTTTTCAGGCGGGCGCCCCTGACCGGGCACCCGTCTGCCAATTAATAGACTTTCGTTATGAAACGCATGAAATTCCTGTGGATACTCCTCGCCGCCGGCCAGCTGTTTGCCTGCGGCTCCAAGAATAACCCGGAAGGCCAGGAAGTTACCCTGTCCGTGACTCCCGCGAGCCTTATCTTCGAAGCGGAGGATGCCTCCAGCAAAATGGTGACGGTGACCTCGTCCACCTCCTGGACGGCCGAGGCCCGGGAGAGCTGGCTGCACTTGTCATCGGCCTCGGGTTCCGGCAACGGTTCCTTCTCCGTCAAGGTGGATCCCCTCTCCGGCAGTCCGCGTGAGGCGGTGATTACCGTGTCGGCCGGCGACAAAACGGCCAGCGTGAGCGTGAAGCAGGGGGCCGATGGCCTGGTTCCCATGCCGGCTTCCTTTGACGGCACCAAGCGCTCCAACACAGCTTATCAGCTGCTCATTTACTCGTTCGCCGACAGCGACGGGGATGGATGGGGAGACATCAAGGGTATTATCCAGCGCCTGGACTACCTGGATGAACTGGGCGTAACGGCCCTGTGGCTCAGTCCTATGCACCCTTCCGACTCCTATCACGGATACGACGTAACCGATTACTTTGCCGTTCATCCCAAACTGGGAACGGAGGATGACTTTAAAGAACTCCTGGAGAAGGCCCATGCCAAGGGCATTGAGATATATCTGGATTATGTCCTGAACCACAGCGGAAAGGGACATGCCTGGTTCAAGGATGCCATTTCCAATCCAGACAGCCCTTACCGGAACTACTATTTCTTCAGCGCCAATCCTTCGGCCGACTACAAGAATTTCCCCATGCTGAAGGGCACTTCCTATAATGCCGGCGAGTGGAAGCAGGTGACGTCCGGGTCGCCCAAAATTACCATTTCTGCCACGACGGAGGCCGTAACAAACGGGACGGCTTCCTGGAACCTCTGGACCTGGCAGGATGGCGGCGAAGGGAAGGTGGTCAAGTTCGTGGACAAAGGAGACGGCACCTACTATCTGGTGATGAACATTACCGGCAAGTGGGGCATCCTTGTCCGCAAATACGACAACTGGAACGCCGGCTCCAAGTTTGGCGCAAAGAGCGGCAGCACCATCACCGAGGGCCAGCCGATGGAACTGGTAGGGGATGGCGGCGACATGTGGTTCACCGGTAATGGCGGCCGATACAAGATCGAGCTCACCGACGTTTCCACCGAAACCCTCTTCTACATGGGCTGCTTCAGCGACTGGATGCCGGACCTTAACTACGGAGATGTGTCGGTGGCGCAGGATAACGCCTGCTTCAAGGATATGGCGGCATCGGCCGACAAGTGGATCCGGATGGGTGTGGACGGTCTTCGCCTCGATGCCGTGAAGCATATCTGCGGCGGTATCGGCTCCTACAACCATGCGTCGGACCGCACGCTCCTTGCCGCCTGGTACGAGCACTGCAACGCTACCTACAAGGAGGCGGGCCATGCCGGCAATATCTTCATGGTGGCCGAAGAGTGGGATTCCCATGATATCGAGAAAACGTACTACCAGTCACTTACATCCTGCTTCGAGTTCGACTATGGCTATAAACTGCGCGATGTACTCAACAGCGGAAATGCTTCCGGCTTCGTGAGCGCTGTGTCGGGCTTTGTCTCGGACCACACGGCCCAGCGTCCCGACGCCATCACGTCCTTCTTCCTCTCCAACCACGACCAGAACCGTTTTGCTAACGAAATCGGCAGGAACGTCGCCCGCGAAAAGCAGGCGGCTGCCATCCTCCTCAGCGGTCCGGGCAAGCCCTTCATCTACCAGGGCGAGGAACTGGGCTACTGGGGCGCCAAGAATAGCGGTGACGAGTATGTGCGTACGCCCATCAAGTGGACAAAGACCGGAGCCGTCGCTTCCGGTGCCCTGAGCGGGAAAGTGGATAACGACATGCTCTCGGCCGATATCTCCGTTGAGGCACAGAAGGGTAAGGACGACTCCGTCCTGAACGTGTACAAAACCTGGAGCCGCCTCCGCAATACCTATCCGGCCCTCGCTGGAGGCACCATGAGCGCCGCTTCCGTCTCCGGCACCTCCATCGCGGCCTGGTATATGTCCATGCCCGGTGCCAAGTCCCTGCTGGTAATCCATAACGTGGCCTCTTCCACCAAGGGTGTCACCGTCACCGACTCCATGGCCAAACCCGTGGCCGTCCTGGGCGGCGCCTCCGTCTCCGGCCAAACCCTCACCCTGGGCCCCAACTCCTCCGTGGTGTTTGAACTGTAGGGGAGGGCACTCGGTCCAAGACTGTACAAATAGATAGTGAATTGGGTCAAATCTTCTTTGATTTGACCCTTTTTTTGTTTGTCAAGACATCGGATATTGATTATATTTGTACAAGGATAGATTTTTGAGAATGAGCGGATTGAAGGAAAGCAGGGCAAAAGTTCTTGCCTGGGCGAAAGAACATCTGTTGGGAAAAGTAATGTATGAACCGCAAAGCGGCAAAGAGGTAGTCTTTACAATGAAAGGAATCAAGGAGGCTATCAATCAGCCACATGCCCATTATCTGGAAAAGCTGGCGGCTATACCCCACATTGAGGATTTATTCGAAGAATCCGTGTATGCCGGAGACTCCTTGGATGAATCCAGACCGGATTATGTATATCGGTATTATGCTACGACAATTGCCAATGAAGTCTCTTTCATCGTAATACGTGAAAACCTGTATACGGGATTGGTAGACTTTTATTCGATTGTAGACAAAATAAAAGAGTGATTAAGCCCTCGCCGAAGGATGTGCAATCCAACACAGAATCTTAATCACTCTTTATGCTGCTACAAAGGTAGTTACTTATCTTGAGAAAAGCAAATGTGGCGTGTGCGTTTTTGATTCCTCCTCATTTTTTCTTAACTTGCGGCCATGAAAAGGATACTTTTTGTGGCCGCACTTTTTGCGGCTGTTTCTTGCGGGTCCAAGAACAATCCGGACCCTGAAAAGCCTGAGATCCCCGAAGAAGTGGGTACGCCCACCTTTGCCAAGGGTGCAGATATCAGCTGGGCCTCCGAGATGGAGGCCGGCGGCCGCAAGTTCCGGAAAAAGGACGGTACGGAGGCAGACCTGCTCGCTGTCCTCAAGGAGAGCGGCATCAACGCCATCCGCCTTCGCGTATGGGTGAACCCGTACCGGGGCTGGAGCGGCAAGGCCGATGTAGTGGCCATGGCCAAACGCGTATCGGCCGCCGACCTTGCCCTGATGGTCGATTTTCACTACAGCGACTTCTTCGCCGATCCTTCCCGCCAGAGCATCCCCGCCGCTTGGGCCGCCGACAAGGCCGACCTGGACAAGATGTGCGACCACGTGGCCGCCCACACCACGGAGGTGCTGCAGGCCCTCAAGGACGCCGGCGTCACCGTGAACTGGGTGCAGGTGGGCAACGAAACCCGCAACGGCATGCTCTGGCCCGCCGGCCAGCTGTGGACCGAGTCCGGCGACATCGCCGACGGCCGCAAGCATTTTGCCAAGCTGTATAACGCCGGCTACGACGCCGCCAAGGCCGTCTATCCCCACGCCATCGTGATGCCCCACCTGAACAACGCCTTCGAGGACAACCTGTGGTGGTTCCAGCAGATCAAGGCCCAGGGCGGCAAGTTTGACATGATCGCCCTTTCGCATTACCCGCAGGCACAGCAGGGCAAGACCGCTGCCCAGATGAACCAGCAGGCCCTGAACAACGTGACCCATCTGGCCCAAACCCTGGGCGTGCCGGTCATCATCTCCGAAGTGGGTGTGAAGACCTTTGCTTCAGAAGCTACGGCCAAGCAGGTGCTGAATTCCTTCGTTACCTCGTTGCGCAACCTCAAAGGCTGCGCCGGCGTGTTCTACTGGGAGCCCGAAGTGGACGGCGTCTGGAAACCGGCCCTCTACTCCGATGTTTCCGCCATCGCCCAGTATACCGGCAAGTCCGAAACCTGGAATCCCTACGACATGGGTGCCTTTACCAGTTCCGGCGCTCCCACGTCTGTCATGGAGGTGTTTGAGTACTGATGAGAACCATCTCGCGCGCTTTCTATAAAATGCCTGTGATTACCATTTTCATCACAGGCATTCCGCTGTTCTACTTCCTGTTCGTACTGGCCTACAAGCCCTTCCTGATGGACGAGTTCCTCGCGGTGGGAGCGGGGCGCTATACGCTCAATCTCATCGTGTGCACGCTCATCGTGCTGGGCGTGGTGTCGCTCTCCCGCATGCTGCTCTACATCCTTCGCCGCAGGCTGGACCTGAACTGGCCGCTGTACATCCTGTGGTGCCTTGGTGAGGCGGTGGTGAGCGGGCTTTTCATGTCCATCCCCATGGGTATCGGCTGGGGAGGCGTCCGGCCCTATTTTACCGTGATGTCCCTGTGCGTGCTGTATACATCGGGTATCCTGGTGTTCCCGCTGTCCATCATCTCGATGGCCGTCCAGATGAACGAACTGGTCCGGGAAATCGGCCGGCCGGTCATCCCCGAGGAAAAGACGCTCATCCGTTTCTATGACGACCAGAAGCGTGTCAAACTGGTGGTCTCCTCAGAGTCTGTCCTTTATATAGAGGCCGAGGAAAACTACGTGCATGTAGTGCACCTGGACAATGGAAAGATCCGGGATCTGGCCCTTCGAAGCTCCATGCGCTCGCTGGAAGACACCCTGAAGCGCCACGGGCTGGTGCGCTGCCACCGCTCCTTTTTTCTCAATGCGGCCCATGTGGACCTCCTCAAGAAAGACGCCAACGGATATGCGCTGGCCCGGCTGGACCAGGAGGGCGCGAGGGAAATTCCGGTATCCAAACGCTATTACCAGGCTGTAACGGCGCTTTTGTAAGTTTTTGACATTCGGCCAATTGGCCTATAAATCTGTTACTAAAATAATTTATTTGTTTCAAAGCTGTAAGTTTTTATTGATTTTGACATAAAAACATCGTACCTTTGCGCTGGACATTGAAGCTCGCTTCGTGTCTATTTGTTAAGTTCGTTTTATATACCCGGACGGTTTCCTTGGGGAGGGAGACCGTCCACTTTTTATATGATGGTTTTTTTGCCAGTTTGCTGTAAAAACCGTATATTTGCACGTTTAAGACAGTCGATATTTAATCTAATAATAGTTTTATGGCAGAAATTAAGAAAAGAGTCTATCGCTTTGGCGGCAAGCACGCCGAGGGCAATGGCAAGATGAGAGAGCTTCTGGGTGGCAAGGGCGCCAACCTCGCAGAGATGAATCTCCTGGGTATGCCCGTTCCCGCCGGTTTCACCATTACTACCGAGTGCTGCACGGAATACTACCGTCTGGGCGGTGGCTACACCCCCGAACTCCGCGCAGAGGTGGCCGCAGCCCTGGAAGCTACCGAAAAGATCATGGGCAAGAAGTTTGGCGACGCCAACGATCCGCTCCTGGTCAGCTGCCGCTCCGGCGCACGCAGCTCCATGCCCGGCATGATGGATACCATCCTCAATATCGGCCTTTGCTCCGCTACCATTCCCGGCATGATCAAGAAGACCGGCAACCCCCGTTTCGTGTATGACGCCTACCGCCGTCTCATTATGATGTATTCCGACGTCGTGATGGAAAAGGCCGAGGGCATCGAGCCCGCAGACGGCCAGGGTATCCGTCAGCAGCTGGACCGCATGATGGAAGACGTGAAGAAGGCCAACGGCTACAAGAGCGACACCGAGCTCACCGCCGATCAGCTCAAGGACCTGGCCGAGGCTTTCAAGGTGCGCATCAAGGAAGTGCTGGGTGTTGAATTCCCGGACGATGCCCAGGCTCAGCTCTGGGGCTCCATCGGCGGCGTGTTCAAGAGCTGGAACGGCAAGCGCGCTATCCGCTATCGTCAGATCGAGCACATTCCCGATGACTGGGGCACGGCTGTGAACGTACAGTCCATGGTGTTCGGTAACATGGGTGACACCTCCGCTACCGGTGTGGCTTTCTCCCGTAACCCCGCCAACGGCGACAACAAGTTCTACGGCGAGTGGCTCATCAACGCCCAGGGCGAGGATGTGGTGGCCGGTATCCGTACCCCCAACCCCCTGAACGAAGCTACCAAGAGCGAAAAGAACAAGAACCTCGCTTCCCTCGAAACCGCCATGCCTGAGGTTTACAAGGAGCTGGACGAGATTCGCAAGAACCTGGAGAATCACTTCCAGGATATGCAGGATATTGAATTCACCATCCAGGAAGGCAAGCTTTGGATGCTGCAGTGCCGTATTGGCAAGCGCACCGGTCTGGCTGCCCTCCAGATGGCTGTAGATATGGTAGAGGAAGGCCTCATCGATGAGAAGACCGCCGTGATGCGTGTAGCTCCCGCCCAGCTGGACGAGGTCCTGCACCCCATCCTGGATCCCGCTTCCGAGAAGAAGGCCCCCGTTCTGGCTCAGGGTCTGCCCGCTTCCCCGGGTGGTGCCGTAGGCCAGATTGTGTTCACCTCCGAGGATGCCATCAAGTTCGCCGCTGCCGGCAAGAAGTGCATCCTGGTCCGTGAAGAGACCTCTCCCGAAGACATCGACGGCATGCACGCCTCCGTGGGTATCCTCACCGAGCGCGGCGGCATGACCTCCCACGCCGCCCTCGTGGCCCGTGGCTGGGGCAAGTGCTGCATCGTAGGCTGCGACACCCTCAAGATCAACTTCAAGGACAAGACCGTTACCTTCACCGGCGTGAACAAGACCTTCAAGGAAGGTGAGTTCATCTCCCTGAACGGTGCCAAGGGTCTCGTGTACGAAGGCTCCATCGAGACCATGGACGCCAGTGAGAACCCGCTCTTTGCCAAGTTCATGGCCATGTGCGACAAGTTCCGCAAGCTGGGTGTCCGCACCAACGCCGATACTCCCGAAGACGCTGCCCGCGCCCTCAAGTTTGGCGCCCAGGGCATCGGCCTGTTCCGTATCGAGCACATGTTCTACGGCAAGAACTCCGAGCTCCCGCTGAGCAAGCTGCGCAAGATGATCCTCTGCGACACCGACGAGGAGCGCAAGGCCGCCCTGATGGAACTGGAGCCCTTCATGAAGGCCGCCGTCAAGGAGACCCTCCGCGTGATGGACGGCAAGCCGGTCGTGTTCCGTCTGCTGGATCCGCCGCTCCACGAGTTCGTACCTCAGGGTGAGGACAAGAAGAAGGAGCTGGCCAAGGATCTGGGCATCTCCGTGAAGGAAGTGGAGAAGCGTGGAGAAAGCCTCCACGAGGTGAACCCCATGATGGGTCACCGCGGTGTCCGTCTGCACGTGAGCTTCCCGCTCATCGCCGAGACCCAGTACCGTGCCATCTTCACCGCTACCGCCGAGCTTCAGAAGGAAGGCCTGCACCCGCATCCGGAGATCATGATCCCCGTGACCATCAGCGCCCGCGAGCTCAACTTCCAGAAAGTCATCTGCGACCGCATCAAGGCTGAGGTTGAGGCCCACAGCGCCCAGCTCATCGACTACCAGTTCGGTACCATGATCGAGATCCCCCGCGCTGCCCTCACCGCCGACCGTATGGCCCGTACCGCCGAGTTCTTCAGCTTCGGTACCAACGACCTTACCCAGATGACCTTCGGCTTCAGCCGCGACGATATCGGCACCTTCATGGGTGACTACCTCGGCAACAAGATCCTGGATTCCGATCCGTTCCAGACCATCGATGTCAAGGCTGTGGGCCAGCTGGTCCAGCTGGGCGTCGAGCGTGGCCGCAGCAAGCGTCCCGGTCTGCAGTGCGGTATCTGCGGTGAACACGGTGGAGATCCCAAGTCCATCGAGTTCTTCAACACCATCGGCATTGACTACGTGTCCTGCAGCCCGTTCCGCGTGCCCATCGCCCGCCTCGCCGCTGCCCAGGCCGCTATCGCGCAGGCCAAGTAACCTGCTGGCTATCAATACATTAAAAAATTCTCTTTAGGCAGAGTAGCCTAAAGAGAATTTTTTATATACTTAATAATCAGCGAATTAGGCGGGGTGCGAGCGCTAGAGAAGGCGGGCGGCGATTTCCGAGAGCATGGAGCGTTCTCCCTTGCGGAGGAAGATGTGCTCGAACAGGAACTGGCCCTTCATCTTCTCTCCCAGGTGGGTGAGGCCGTTGCTCCACTGGTCCAGGTAGGGCTGGTCAATCTGGAAGACGTCTCCGGTGAACACCATCTTGGTGCCTTCTCCGGCACGGGTGATGATGGTTTTCATCTCATGGGGCGTTAGGTTCTGGGCCTCGTCCACAATGAAGAAGACCTTGCCCAGGGAACGGCCGCGGATGTAGGCCAGCGGGGAAATGAGGAGTTTCTCCTCCTTGAGGAGCATATCCAGTTTCTGGGCCTGCCGGCTGCCGGGCTTGAAGCAGTGGCGGATGACCTCCAGGTTGTCCATGAGCGGCTGGATGTAGGGGCTCATCTTGCTCTTCTGGTCTCCGGGCAAAAAGCCGATGTCCTGGCCGCCCAGCACCACCGTGGGGCGGGTGAGGATGATCTGGTCATAGTCGTCGGCCTGCTCCAGGGCCGATGCCAGCGCGATGAGCGTCTTTCCCGTGCCGGCGCCGCCGGTGAGGGACACCAGGGGAAGGGAACGGTTGAGGCAGGCGTCCATGGCGAACTTCTGCTCGTCGTTGCGCGGGCGGATGCCGTAGGCCGATTGCGTACGCACCAGCACAATCATCTCCCGCTTGGCGTCGTAACGGGCGCAGACGGTTTCTCCGCCGAAGTTGAACTTGTACAGCTGGTTGGGAGCAGGTTCCCGGGGGCCCACCTCCAGCCAGGGAATGGCGTTGTCCTGGCCGTAGCAAAGGCGCTGCAGGGCTTCGGAGGAGGCCTCCATCTCGATGACCTCCCGGGTGACGGCGTCCACCACCTCGTTGTCCATGCGGTCTGTGAGGTAGTCCTGGGCTTCCATGCCGGCGGCAATTGCCTTCAGGCGCAGATTGATGTCCTTAGTCACCAGCGCTACAAAGCGGTCTGGATTGTTGTCGCGTACCCACATGGCCGTTGAGAGGATGCGGTGGTCCTGGATGTCGTCGCGGAACAGCTCCTGAAACTCCGGGGCAAAAGGATGGTTGGGCTCTATCTTGAGACAGCCCTTTTTCTCCCCCAGCGGAACGCCGCGGGGACCGGCTTTCACGCCTTCCACCAGCTCGCTGAGCTCCCGCATGAAGGCGCGGGCGTTGAAGTTGATGGTCTGGTCTCCTTTCTTGAACTTGTCCAGTTCCTCGATGACGGCAATGGGAATGACAATGTCGTTGTCCTGGAACTGTTTTACACTCTGGTAATCGTGCAGGATGACGTTGGTATCCAGCACAAAAATCTTGGACTTGGATTTTTTAGTCTTCACCTTCCAGCGTATTTAAGAGGGATTCGAGAATTTGCGGAATTTCCACCTTCCCGGTGAGGCGTACGCCGGGTTTTCCGGGAACGGGATGGCCGATGGGATAATACACCACATCCTGAAGGATGAGCTCGGCGTCTACATAGTCGTAGTCGATGTCGGCAATCTGGATGAGGACTCCCGGCACTTCGCCGAAGAGTACGCGCACGGGGTTTTCCTCGCCGTAGGCCTTTGAGATGTCCTGGATGGAGACATCGGCCCCGGTGGCGCCGGCCATGGAGCGCAGCGCCGTAAGAAGACCTCCGTCTCCCACGGTGACGCCGGCCTTCACGATGCCGTCTTCCACCAGTTCCCGCACCACCTCATAGCAGTCCATGAAGTAGTCCGCGTCCTGGACGTCGGGGGCGGTGGAAGGGCTGGTGCCGAGGGCCTGCGAGAGGGCGCTGCCGCCCAGGCGGAAGTCGCAGGGGTCGAACGGGATGTACAGAATCCAGTCTTTGGCTTCGGGGAAGAGGGCCGATGACACTTTGCGCCGACGCGTCATGCGCGGATTCACGGTGCGGTAGGGGAGGTCCCTCAGGAGGCTTTCTTCCTCCGAGAAGTCGTCTTCCTCGAGCTCCGCCGCCGTGGTGGCCTTAAAGCTGACGGCGGGGGCGCCGCTGGAGAAACCGAACTTTTCTATCTTGATACCCAAGGCGTCAATGTAGCCGCAGGCTTTTTCCACAGAGTCGTAGAAAGCGGCAGGAAGGCCGATTCCCCTGGCGTTCCACTTCCAGTCGGCTTTCAGGGAAAGGTCCGGGAGACGGAAGTGGCCGCCCATCCAGATGGCGTCGATAAGGCCCTGCGCCACTTTGGCGGCAGAGTAAGAGCCGGCAAAGGAGAGGGGCAGCTCTCTTTTCGGGAGCGCCTCTACCTGCCGGGCATAGGCATCGATGTGGGCCTCGTCGTAGGGGCGGTCGCTGGGGGCGGGGTCTTTCCTTTCATCGGCCAGGACGGCTGCCTGGCTCTCCGGAAGGGACGACGGGTCTGACAGGCATTCCCGCAGCATCATGCCCGGAGAATAGGGCATCTGCACGCCGTCTATGATGTAATGGCTGTTTAGTAGGTCCGTTTTACCGCTCATGCTTCAAATTTAGGTATTTTTCCGTACAATGGCAATTTTTTGTAACTTTGTATTACTATGGATAGAGGGTTCACAGAGGCCGGTTATGAGGCGCTCGTAGAAGATATTTTTCGAAGGTTTCCGTCGGTACAGAAAGACGGCTTCAGCGCCGGCGCCTACAAGCCCGGCCTGGAACGCATGCGGGCCTTTGAGGAGGCCCTGGGGCATCCCACACGTGCATTTCGCAGCATCCACATTGCCGGCACCAACGGCAAGGGCTCGGTGGCCAATATGCTCGCTTCGGCCCTCAGCTCCTGCGGGCTCAGGACGGGGCTCTTCACCTCGCCGCACCTGATGGATTTCCGTGAGCGCATGGTCATAGCGCCGCCGGAGGCCGATGGTACTCCGGGGGCATTGGCCTTTTCTTTAGCCCCCGGAGTACCATCGGCCTCCGGCGGCTGTGCCAGGCTTATCTCCAAGGAGTATGTCTACGAATTCCTCACGCGATGGCTGCCGTGGATTACGGAAAACCAGCTGTCGTTCTTTGAGATCACTACCGGATTAGCGTTCAAGTGGTTTGCAGACGAAGGGGTGGACGTTGCCGTCATCGAGACGGGCCTTGGCGGACGCCTGGACAGCACCAATATCCTGGAGGAGCCGCTTCTGACGCTTATCACTTCCATCGGCTTTGACCACATGGCGCTGCTCGGAAACACCCTGGAGCAGATCGCCGGGGAGAAAGCCGGCATTTTCAAAGCCGATGTCCCCGCGCTGGTGGGGGAGCGCATCCCCGAAACCGCGCCCGTTTTCGAGACAAAGGCTCGCGGGCTGTGCCCGCTTTTCTTTGCCGATGAGATGAGCCCCGCCCTGTGGGACCAATCGGCCCGCATCCTTCAGGAAATGGACCTGCAGGCCCGTGTACAGGCGAAAAACCTTCGCACCGTGCTCTCGGCACTGGACATCCTTCGGCCCGCCTTTCCCTCGCTGGAGGAGGGAGCCATTGTGGACGGCATTGTCCACACCGCCCGCAACATGGGCTTCCACGGCAGGTGGGAACGCTTGCAGCAAAACCCCACCGTCATTGCCGACATCGGCCACAACGCCCACGCCCTGCGGCACAACTTTGCGCAGCTCCACTCACGCATCGCTTCCGGCGAAAACGACGCCCTCATCATCGTCTACGGCATCATGGCCGATAAGGACCTCGACGCCATCCTGCCCCTCATGCCCCGGGAAGCCACCTACCTTTTCGCCACCCCCTCCACGCCCCGCGCCCTGCCGTCGGCCGATATCCTCAAGCGCTTTGAGGCCTTTCATCAGACTCCTGCCGCAAGGCCAGCGGAGGGATGTACCCCTTCGGGGGCATCGGCCTGTTTTTTAGCCCCCGAAGGGGTACACCCTCCGATGGCCGTAGACTCCGTAACAGAGGCCGTGAAGCAGGCGCTGGAGCTGGCCACTCCCGATACTTTGATCTACATCGGCGGCAGCACCTTTGTCGTAGCCGATGCACTGCCGCTCTTTCTGAAGTAAGGGCACAATAATTGAACATAAGGGCTTTCGAATCAATACACAGCCTATGAAACGCATGCTAAAGACCTGGCTGCTGGCCATCCTGGCCGGCGTGGTGACGCTGGGGGCGCAGGAAAGCGGACGTCAGCTCACCTCCCTCTGGAAAGAGTACGAGAAAGCACACAAGGCCGACCGCCCCCAGAAGGAAGCGGCCGCCCTCTCGAAGATCAAGGAAGCGGCTGTAAAACAGCACCTTCCCGTAGATTTCTATGACGCAGCTACGCTGTATGTCTACGCTGTCCAGCGCCGGGACTGGAAGCAGCGTGATACCCTTCGGCGCCAGCTGGAGGAGGACGTGAAGGCCTTTGACGAGCCCATCGTCACCTTCCTGTGGATGAAGGAGTGGAAGTACAGCTCCCCGGAAGACCTCCTCACATTTGTCGAGGCCCATTCCAAGGCGCTGGAAGCCAATCATAAAGACCTGCATCACGGCGTGCAGAATATCCTGGGCGGATGCTTCGTTGACTTTATCGGTACAGACCGCGAATATGCCCTGTGGGCGCTTGAGGAGTACGATATCCTGGAAAAAGAGTACAAGGGAGTGTATCCCCATGAAGCGGTGGCCTCATACGAGAGAATTGTACGGCAGCTTTTCGAAGACCGTTCCGAGGCACGGAAGGCCTGGGAGGAACTGGCCGCGAAGTATGCGGGCCGGGCCTTTAGCGTGTGGCCCCGGGCGCAGCTGCTGCAGTTTCGTATGGAGGAGCTGGTGAAAGACAAGGCCGGCAGCGACGCGTTCCGGGCCCTCTACGAGGAAGCATCGGCCCTGGAGAAGGAAAGGGTCGCTTATACCGGTGCCGAAGGAAAGCTGGTAGCGGGCTGCAAGCTGCCCTCCTCCCTGATGGGAGCGTTGAAGGATAAGTGGCTGCGGGTGGCTGTGCATGACGGTAAGGTGCAGGTGATGTTCCAGAACATGGACAAAGCCACCGTCACCCTTCGGGAAGGAAAGAAAACGCTCCAGGCCTGGAAGGTGGAAAACCCTGCGCGCAGTTTCTATGTGGAGGATACCGTCAGCCTGCCGCTACCTGTGCTTCCCGACGGAGAATACTCGCTGGAAGTGCGTGAGGACTTTACAGGGAACGAAACCATGTACGAGCAGTACACGCTCTCTGTCGCATCCCGCAAGGACAGCCGCGGCCACTGCGTGTATGTGGCCGACTTCGAGACCGGCGTTCCGCTGAGGAGCGCCACCGTGGCGCTTCTCAAAAACGGCAAGGAGATTGCCAGCGCTAACCTTAAGCTGGACGGCTTTACGCCGCTTCCGGAGTCCCTCGTGAAGCACCTGAAGGACACCCGGGCCAGTTTTCAGCTGGTGGCTCGCGACGGATCCCGTCGTTCCCGCCCGCTGTATCTCTCGTCTGGCTATTCCCCGAAGACGTATGACAGTCATGTCCGGTGCAACATCTATAAGGACCGTGGCGCCTACAATCCCGGCGACACCCTTCAGTTCAAGGCCATTGTCTTTGACGGCGACCCTGCCCGCAGCCTCCAGGTGGTAAAGGGGCGCAAGGTGGAAGTCCGTCTCCACGATGCCGAGGACAACGTGGTGGAAACGCTTCACCTCACCACCAACGCGTGGGGCTCGGTGAGCGGCCGCTTCGTTATCCCTGAGGGACACCGCGGAGGCCGGTGGGAACTGGAAGCCGTAGGCCTCGGGGCCGACTGGTTCCGCGTAGACGAATTCGTGCTCCCCACCTTTGACCTCACCTTCGATGCGCTGGACGGGTTCTATCTTGTGGGGGCCGATGTCCCCGTAAGCGGCAAGCTCGTCAGCTACTCCGGCCACAGCCTTTCCGGGGCGCGCGTGCATGTAAGCGTGAATCGCTACGGGACCTCCGTCCTGGAGCAGGATCTTCCCGTTGGAGCGGATAACCGCTTCGAGACCGCCTTCCCGGCCATGAAGGCCGGCTATTATGAGGCCGATGTCACCGTAACGGAGGCAAGCGGCGAGATGCACAGTTTTCGGGAAGGGTGGTATATCGGCGAGAACCTGTCTGTCGATGTGCGCGTAAGGAATGCGGCCGATGCCGACTGTCAGTGGAAGGTGGTTGCCTCCCGGACACTGGCGCTCGAGCTCCAGGCAAAGGATGCCGGGGGAAATGCCGCGGCGCTGCCGGTCCGCTATGAACTGACGACTCCGGACGGGAAGGTGGTGCTCTCCGGCGGCGAAGTGGCATCGGCCCAGCCGTTCTCCCTGGAACTTCCGGGAGACGGGCTGTATGTGGTGAGGGCCAGTGTATCGGCCCGGAAAGCCGGCGGAGAAACGGTGTCCGCAGAGACGAAGACTTCTGTTCTCAGCGTCCTCCCGGGAAGCCGCGTGCTTTCTGCTGGTGCCGGGGGCGTGTTCCTTCCCGGCCCTCTGCAGGTAGCTGCGGGCGGGAATATATCGGCCCGCCTGGGTAGCTCTGAGGGCGATGCCTGGGCCCTTGTGACCCTCTACGGAGATGGGCGGCAGGTGCTGGAGAACAAGGCTGTGCATGTGGCGAACGGTACGCTGGAGGATATCCGGTTCGCGTATAGGGACTCCTATCCCGAAGCGGTGCGCCTGCAGGTGTTCTATTTTATTCACGGAAAGTCCGTCAGCTATGAGCGTGAATTCCGCCGGGAAAAGGACAAGTATACCCTTCCGCTGCAGTTTACCCGCTTTACGGATAAAGCCTATCCGGGCGCCCGCTACAGTTTTACGGTGAAAACGGCGCCGGGGGCCGAGGTCCTGGTGGCGGCCTGGGACAAGAGCATGGATGCCATTGACTCTAATGACTGGCCGCTCGTGAACCTTAGGGACTTCTCGGTGGAGAGCGTTTCCGTTGCAGCGGCCTGCGGCCGCGTAGCCGGCAGTGACCGCATTGTCATCGGGTATGGCAGGGGACCGGGCCTTCTCTCCAAGGCAAGCCGTAATATGGCTGTGACCGAAGACCTTATCATGGAAGAAGCGGTTCCCTTCCAGCTGGTAGAGCAGAAACCCAGTTTCGGCGGCGTTTCGGCTGTCCCCATCCGCGAAGAATTCGCCTCGGCCCTTACCTTCCAGCCGCAGCTGTATCCGGACAAGGACGGAACGGTGGAGTTCAGCTTCCGCACGTCCGACAAGCTCTCTACCTATTATATACGCGTGTACGCGCACGACAAGGCCATGCATAATGCCATGGTGACAGATGAAATGGTGGTGTCCCTGCCGGTGAAAGTGTCCCTCATGGAACCCCGCTACCTCTACGAAGGAGACCGCTACGAGGCCGCCGTCACGGTTTCTTCCGTGGCCGATGCTCCCGTCTCCGGCGTGCTTTCGCTCATGGCCGGTGACAAGGTGCGGCAGGTGCGGGTGGAAGTTCCCGCCGGCGGTACCGTCACGGAGTACTTTCCGGTAGAGGCATCATCCCCGGAATCTCTCACGCTCACGGCCTCCTTCAAGGCCGCCGACTTCTCCGACGCCGTTCGGGTTTCGGTTCCGGTGTACCCGGCCGCCCAGCAGCTTACGGAGGCGCATTCGGCCGTGCTGCTTCCCGGCATGGACCGCGAGGCGCTGCTTGCAGAGCTCCGTTCCCGCTTTGTGAATGTGCCGGCATCGGAGGCCAGCCTTCGCGAGATTTCCGTGAAAGAGATGGTGGAGGCGGCCCTGCCTTCGCATGTGGAGCCTGCCGGCAACGATGTGCTCTCACTCTCCGAGGCCTGGTATGTTGCGCAGCTTTGCCATCTGGAGAGCGACCTTCTGGAAAAGATTCTCTCCTGCCGCAATGCAGACGGCGGTTTTGGCTGGTTCGAGGGCATGACTTCCAGTCCGGTGATTACTGCGGTTCTCCTGGAGCGGTTTGCCCGCCTCCGGGACCGCGGCTTCGAAGTTCCCGACATGACGGCCGCCGTCAAATATCTGGACAAGAACCAGTTTGGGACGGCCCGGCCGGTATGGAATGGGTGGATTGGAGATGCGCAGTATGTCTACGTCCGGTCCCTGTATCCCGGAGTGCCTTTTGAGGAAAAGGCCGTGACGGCAGCCCAGAAGAAGCGCTGGAAGGAGTTTACGAAGGAGGTGAAGCGGGAGCTGGTACCGTCGGCCCGGGAAGGCCGCGGCCTCACGGGGCAAATCCTCGGGAAAGCCCGCCGGCTCCTGACGCTCCGCAGCCTCCTGGAAAGGGACGGCGGCCTGGCGCTGGCGAAGGCGTGGGGCATTTCGCTCGGGACGTCGGTCCGGCTCAAGGCCTCTGTCAAGGCCGATACGGCTTCACTCCTGGAATACGCCGTTGAGCACAGGGATGGTGGCTGGTACTATCCTAATGCCGTCATGCCCTGGAGAGGCTTGCTGGAGAGTGAAGCCTACGCGCATGCGCTGCTGTGCCAGCTTTTGGACGGTACAGAGGTGGCCGATGGTATTCGCCTGTGGCTCATGCTGCAGAAAGAAACGCAGAAGTGGGAGGCCACTCCGGCCTTTGTAGATGCTGTTACGGCTGTTCTGGATGGCTCCGAGGCCATGCTGAATACGAAGGTGTTGGCGCTGTCGGCTTCCTATGAAGCGCCCTTCAGCGCCTTGAAGGCTGCCGGAAACGGCTTCACCATTAAGCGGAAGTTCTACCGGGACGGTGTGGAGATACAGCCCGGAGATGCTGTAGCTGTGGGGAACCGGATCTGTGTGAAGTATCTGATCTGGAACGGCGAAAACCGCTCGTTCGTGAAGGTGACGGCCGGCCGCGAAGCTTCTCTGGCTCCGGTGCAGCAGCTCTCCGGCCCTGTGGGCCACGGCTTTGTGCTTCCGCTGCGCTCCGGTGTAGCCTGGGGTTTTGTGCCGCAGGGCTACCGTGAGGTGAAGGCCTCCTGCACCGAATACTACTTTGACAGCTATCCCGAGGAGAACACCACCCTCACCGAAGAGTTCTTCGTGGAGCGCGCCGGTTCCTTCCAGGCGCCGGTGGTCACTGTGGAAAGCCTCTACGCCCCGCACTACCGTGCCAATTCCGGCTTCCAGGCTCCGCTGGAGGTCTTCACGACGTCTAAGTAGCCGCCTCCGCTTGTTGCCTCCGCCTCCGCCTGTTGTCGCCTCCCCCTGCTTGTGTTCGTGGCGGCTAAGTGCCACATAATCAATATGTTAGTGTAACTGACGGGTACGATTCGAACACCCGTCAGTTACTCTAATATGCTGATTATAAGGCGTATAAGTGCCACAGCTACCGATGTACGTACATCGGAGAAAGTGCCCACACTGCGGGTAACTTGACAAATTAAGTCCGGTTACCCGCAAAAAAGGCCGTTTTTGACGGTAACTTGACCAAAACTGTCAAGTTACCCGCAGTGGGCTTACTATGCGGCCCTCTAAAATTTGCATTGACCCGACTTACTTTTGGAACCTTTGCAGTGGATCGGTAGCAAAAAAAGTCCTCCAGCGAGAAGAGCTGGAGGACTTGGAAGTGGGCGGTACTGGATTCGAACCAGTGACCCTCTGCTTGTAAGGCAGATGCTCTGAACCAACTGAGCTAACCGCCCGAAAGGGATTGCAAAGGTAGTAAGATTTTTTTACAATCCAAAAAATTCTTAACTGAGACTCTGGCGGAATTCGGACGGGGTTACGCCCATCACATCCTTGAAGTTGCGCCAGGCAGTGGTGCGGGAGCGGAATCCGGCGTTGAAGAAGGCCTCCTGGATGTCGCATTCGGGGTCGTTGCGGAGTTGGTCGGCTACGGAAGCCACGCGTCTAGAGATGATCATTTCCTTGAAGCCGCTGTTGGTCTCCTGACGGATGATGCGGTTGAGGTAAGTGACATTGGTGCCGCAGCGGCGTGCCATGCTTACCAGGGAAAGGTCCGGGTCTCTCCAGATTTCTTCCTTCTCCATGAAGTTGGTAATGCGGCTCCACAGGCCAAACTCGGGAGAAAGGCTCTGCGCCGGCTTCTCCTCAACCTCCTGCGGCGTTACTTCGGGTACCTCGGGAATTTTTTCGGTGCTCTTGCCCGGACGCAGGCGGTCTCCCAGTTCGAAATCCATGGACAGGTAGTAGAACATGGCGGCGAGCAGCGGCAGCAGCACCATGAGGTAAGGAATGTTGGTGAGCACCAGGACAATGTGCACGACGCAAATGACGGTGAGCCCGAAGCTGTAGTTGGCAATCCACCAGAAGTCTGCACTGCTCTTGCGGTAACTGTACGGAAGCATGCACAGGATAAAGCAGTACGGGAACATGATGAACTGCGACATGAGCCGAAGGAGAACATCGGCTTTTTTCACGTTGGCGAGGATGTCTGCGGGAGTATATAGCGGTGTCCATCGGCCGATGAAAAACAGGAAGGCGAAGGAAAAGACAGCCGGAGGCAGGAACAGGAAGAAATATCGCAGGGGATTGAGCCAGTCTGCCTTTACCACAGTAATAGGGTAAAGGACCATAAGAATGTGCATGGACAAATAGACAAGGCCCATCCAGGGCGGAAGCATGGTGAGCGGTTTAGCGGCTCCTGTACCGGCCGCGATATTGGCAACCAGTATGAAGCCTGCCATGAGACCGCTGGCGAGGGATCCCAGCGCCAGAAGCCAGCGGGAATTGTCTCCGGTTTCATGTCTTAAACGGCCCAGCTGACGGGCGCATATGAGGCACACGACCATTTCCATGGTAGTGGAGATAATCGCTAGCAAAAACACTGTTTTCATAGACTCATCTGTCAAATTCGTTTCAAAATTAGTAAAAAATAAACAATTATCATAGACGTTTTTTTAATTTTGAAACTTGTACATAAATGGTAATCCCTACCTTTGTTTTCGAAAAACCACTACACGATACCCCTGGTTGGTTTGCCTCTCAAGGGCAATATGGAGCGGAGGATTAAACTATGATAAAACGGACAACGAAACTTAAACTGTGTATTTTTCTGTGTGCTGTCACATCGGCTTTTTCATTGCCAAGTGTGAACGCACAGGAAATTTCTATACGGACCAATCTGGTAATGGATGCATTATCAGAGCCCAATCTGGGCGTGGAATGGAAAACCGGAGAACATTGGAGTATCGGCCTCAATGGCGGTCTCAAGCCGTGGCCCCGCTGGCTGGCCTGGGACTGGGATGCTGCGAACGAAACCCATTGGCGTAACTTTATTGTTTCGCCCGAGGCGCGGTACTACGTGAACGAGGTGTTCAAGGGCTTCTTTGTCGGGGCCGATGCCGTGTATACGCATTATAATGTAGGGAGGGTTTCTACTCCTTTCAGTATTTATCCGGATGTTGAAAATTACAGGCTTCAGGGCGATTTCCTGGGCTTGGGCCTCTTTGCTGGCCATTCCTGGTGGCTTGGAAAAAGCAACTGGCGAATGGAAGTGGCTGCAGGCGCCATGGCGGGCTATGTTAGGGCCGACAAATATGAGTGCAGTCACTGCGGCGCCCGGGTTGGCGAAGCTCCCAAAGCGGCAGTCGTCCCCCAACTGGCTGTGAACCTGGCCTATACTATAAGGAAAAAGGCCGAAGCCGTTCCCGAGGTGATTCCTCCGATGCCCGATACGCTGCTTCCTCCTGTACCCGTTCCGGAGCCCGAACCCTTCCGCCTGGAACCCATCCGCGTGGAAGAGTGGAAAGGTGTTGCCGGCGAGCTTGCTCCCAAGCATCCCGTCCTGAAACCGTCCTCGGAGTACATCCCCTACACTCCGGACCGTATCCTGCGTAAAGAAGAAGGCGCCCTGTACGTGTTCTTTGAACTGGACAAGTCTGTGCTCAGGCGCAGTTTTACGGAAAGAACCGGTACGCGCGACAACGGCCCCGTCCTCGATGAGATCCTCCACATCACACAGAGTATCCTGGCCGACACCACCAGTTCTGTTTCCTGCATCCAGATTATAGGTCTTGCCTCCATCGAGGGGCGCCAGGACAGAAATGCCGCTCTTTCCGTCAACCGTGCGAAGGCCCTGCAGGACTATATCCAGAATGCCCTGGACGTTCCCGACAGTGTATTCGAGACCATTGGCGGCGGCGAGGCATGGACTGAATTCCGAGACCAGGTGAACGACCTCATCCAGCAAGGCGGGGGCGCTATGCTTACCCGGGAGCAGTTGCAAAAGGTAATGGATATCATGGACGGCGAACCCAACCCGGACCGCCGGGAGTGGCGTATCAAAAAGCTTGAAAACGGAGCCATTTACCGGCAGCTTTCCAAACATATTCTCTCGGAACAGCGTAACTCCGGCTACATCCGTGTTTATTTTGACTATGTGCCCGATGAAGGAGCCAAAACCATAAACCAGGCCATTGAGGCCCTCGAAAACGGACATCCGGAAGAGGCATTGAATCTCCTGGAGCCTGTTAAGAAAGATCCTCGCTGCCGCGCTGCCAGAGCCCGTGCGCTCCTTGACCTGGGCAGGGAAGAAGAGGCTGCAGCCATCCTTTCTTCAGCTGCCAGTGAAGGGGATGAAAAAGCGAAGGAATACCTCCGCACTTTCGAAAAGCATCGGGCCGAGCAGCGGGAGTATCAGAAATATTTACAAGCGCTAAACGAATATAATCAATCAATTAACCGTTAATTTTGTAAAGCTATGAAACAGTTTACTACACTGGCTATTGTGGGAGCGGCCGCTCTCCTTGCCATGGGGTGCCAAAGGGACAACTCCGTTCAGAGTGTTCCCGTGAACCCTTCGTACAATGCCGAGAAGGGTGAGGTAACCACCCAGTTCGTGCTCAACATTGCCCCCGGAACTACGCCCAAGACCAAGCTGGGCGCCGACGTGGCACAGGTGGGAACGGCTTTTCGTGGTATCTCCCATGCTCATATCCTTGCTTTTGAGCTGGATAACGACAACAAGGCAAATGGTGAATTCTACATTTTTAAACCGGATGATGACCAAGCTGTTGCAACCAGGGACTACGATCTGGGCGATCTGGTGGCACAGGGAGTCATTACCGATGATCACAGCTCACGTGTGTTGGAATTGTCCCTGCCTCTGAAGACCAACGCCCTCGTCCTTTATGGCTTGGCCACCAAGCCTGACCCGGGTTCAACGCCCATCATTGAATATAACAACAGGTATGGAAAAATCATTGCAGAGGGAACCGGTTTCAACTCTAAAGTGAACGATATTCAATTCTCCCTTGTCAACCGTCTTACTGATGAGCAGGCGTTTTCCCGCTTTGGCGCCCTCCTTTCGGGTATCCTGACCGGTATTGTCAGGTCCGACTGCAATCAGCAAAGCGAGACCGTAGACCGTTCCTACGCATTCTGGTGGCCCCAGGATGCTAACAGCAAAACTTGGAAAACCCGTGTAGGTGACATTGAGTCCGGTAATCCGCTGCCTGCAAATGACACCGACAGGAAGTCACATGAGGCACTTGGCTACAAATATGTTACGGGACATAAATCCTGGAAAGAGATTGGTGACATCTATAAGGCTAATCCTTCCAACAGCGGCCTGAGCCCGCTGGGTGACGTCCTGGCCGACGCTTATGTCCAGATTACGTCTATCCGGAAAGATAAAAATGATCCCACCAAGGAAGAGCTCCGTTCCGGTAGCGCCGCCTCTATCCTCAAAACCCTCCGTGACCTTAACGATGTGCTGGGCCGCGTTATCAATGCAGAGTCTGTGACCAGCCAGAACGAGCAGATTGCCAAGGAACTTGCCAAGGAAATCCGCTTCCGTATCAAAATGTTCTTCAGTTCCGATGATAACTGGAAAACCATTAACTGGAAGCCTATCTCACAGATTGTTGAGGCCGCTGCGGCTAACATCCCTACCTATGCCACCCGTATTGCCGGTACTCCCTTTACGCAGGATTATCTGCCCAGCAATACCACCCTCACTGGCGGCTTCCCGCTGAACCTGGGACTTCCCATGTCTACGGCACTTATTACTTTTGTCGACCAAGTCCCGCCGTCTACGGTTCCTCCTCACTTTGAATACCTGAATGCAGTTCCTGCATACGGAATGAATGCAGACGCCGTTCCCATTACCAACTACCGCTTCCCGCCCGAAATCATTTACTGGGCCAACTCCGGTATCCGTGTGAACGACGTGGCAAAAGCCAAGGAAGAATATCCCAGTACTGTTGACAACTGGGCTGATCCTCTCTATACTAAGTGGACCGGATGGACCTCCAACGGTTCTGTCCTTTCCACCACCCGCAGCGTCGCCATGATGAAACAGGTGAACTACGGTGTCGCCTTGATGCAGACCAATGTGTCTTATGCAAACTTGAATGGAACGGTAGCCTATGACAACAAGTCCGGCATCTTCAAGGATGAAGATGACAACGCTATTACGATTGATGATGACTCCTTCAAGGTGACAGGTGTTTTCATCGGCGGCGTACGCGAGAAGATTGGCTGGGATTTCACCACGGTGATCGATCCTGTGAATAACAAGCCGGACAAACTCATCTATGACCGTTTTTCCGAAAGCGGACAAACGATTCCCCTTAACGGAACCACCACGTTCTATACCACAACATGGGATAACTATGTGCCTAAACTTGACAATACGGGCGCTTACACGGGGCCCGGCCGTCAGGAAGACCAGCAAGACGTCTTCATTGCCCTGGAACTTGTCAATAATACCGGTAAGGACCTTTGGGGTGAGCTTAACCTGATTCGTGCCGGCGGTACCTTCTATGTGGTGGGTAAGTTGGACCTGAATGCCGCCCTGACTAATACAACGGCTAATGGTGCGGTCGCATTCCCGGACAGCAAGTTCTGCCACTATCCTCCTTTCAACGGAGATGGCTCCACTATTGCGGTCAAGCGCGTATTCATGCAGGACTACATGACCGTCGCCAACCTGAAGTTTACGAAGAACACCCTGAAGCACGCATACGTGACTGTTCCCGACCTCCGCTCCAGCCAGATTTCCCTGGGACTCAGCGTGGATCTCCAGTGGAACCCGGGCCTTTCCTTCGACGTAAATCTCGAATAGTAACGTGTCCTTCAAGTATATCATATACACTGTCCTCGTTGGGGCTGCCCTCTCCCTTGTGGGGTGCAGCCTCATCGACGAGGACTACAGTGGCTGCGGAACAGACTTCCAGTTGGACTACCAGCTCCGTCTTGTGACCAATATCACGACGGAACTGGAAACGCAGCTGGGCCTGGAAGCAGACGTTGAGATGAATGGTATCCTGAAGGACTATCTTAAAGACATTTTTACAGATTATGCCCGGGATGTAGACCTTTCCTTCTATGATACCGAGCCCCCGATGGTACGCCTTAACCATATGCAGGAAGTGATGAATGGCAGCGAGAGCAACTATACGTTGTATCTCCCTGTCCGGAAGTACCGGCATACGGCTGTGGCAAATATTCTGAATAATGGCTCGGTTACGCTGGAAGGTGACGAGGAATGCTCTACGGCCCATCTGGTCCAGAAAGAATCGAGCGGAGAAGTCCCGCCGCATTCTACCGGACTATTTACCGCCAGAAAGGACATTGACGTCCTTTCCGGAAAAGACCAGCGTTTTGACGTTCGCCTTTTCATGGCCAATGCCGCCAGTGCGCTGGTAGTTGATTGGAAGGAAGCCTCCACCGTCAAGGACCTCTCCGTGACGGTGAGCGGCTTCGCCAGTGGTTTCAACATTTCTGACAGTACCTACGTTTTTGCCGCCAGGGATGCCGTAATGGCTACCCGGAAACTGGAGACCGATTCCAAGGATAAAGCCTGCTTTGTCTCTGTCCATTTCCCGTCGCACACCGAGCCGGGTACAAAAGCCTCCGATACGCCTCTCTGGAGTTGGACCGTGCACGCCTTTATGCAGGACGGAACCGTCACAGAGTCGGTGATACATATGTATAATCCGCTTCTGGCGGGGAATGTTAAAATTCTCAATGCCAAGTTGCAAGATACGGGTATTGTCACTACGGCAGACCCTACTGTGGGCGTCTCGGTAACCCTTGACTGGCATGCCGGTGACGAATATAACACGGATCTATGATGCGCCTTGAAAGCTGTCATATCGTACTGGCCGTATGCCTGCTTTTCCTGCCGGGGTGCTCCCGGGAGGATAAACCGCTTGCCGTAAAGCGGGAACTCGTCCCCGTGGAGCTCGCCATGAGCATGCAGACTCCACCCCCACCCTCTGGCACCAAGGCCGATGTCTCCTACTATCGGGAACTGGCCAACGATGCCCGATTCCGTGGAATGAAGCAGGTGCGCGTCTTCTCTTTTGGAGGCCAGCATGCTGTTACTGCCTCCGATCCGGTTCTGTCCGAGCCCAGGCGCCTTCCGGATATCGCAGGAAGGATGGATGCCGCCGCCTACTCCGGTAAAGTGTACCATACGGGCCTTGTAGAGAACAACAATGCCCACCTCTATTCCGACGCCTATGCCATCCTTCCGGCAGGTACCGGCTCCGTGCTTGTGTATGGAAGGGCGCCCATTGCAGGTGATAATCTTACTCAGCAGGAAAAACATTTCAACGGCTCCCTGATTGAAAGCGAGTGGGAGGGACGGAAAGATTTTTCCGCAGCGGAAATGACGTTTACCCCGGAGCCTATCTTCAGCGGAGACCATCTGGATACGGCTTTGGAAATGGCAGGCATCCTCACGGACATAGTGGGTGCGGCCACCTATATCCAGCCCTACTACTTCAAGAGGAATGAAGTGTGGTATGAATCCAAGACTTCCGTGGTCTGGAACAACAGCATCGAAGATGCCACTCTCCGCAGCCTTTTTGACTGGTTTACCAATGAGGGCCAGCTCATGACGGGCGCTGGGCCCAACCTGGAATATATGCTGACGGAACTCTACCGCCGGCTTCAGAATTATGAGCCCGAGGAAGACGATCCTTTCATTCATCTTGCCGGCGGCGTGGAGTACCCTGCCGTTCTGGAGGAAGGCAACGAGGAATCGGTCTTCACACGCGCAACCCTGTATGACGGGCTTCGCAACATGCTCATCGGCCGCATCGATGCCCTCGTCTCAGAGGGAAGACTGGCCGATGACGGTTCGCATAACATTTCTTTTGTGGATGAAACCATGCGAACGTATCCTTCCAGCCTGGGTATCCCCGATGGAGGAGCCGTGCTCCGGTGGAATTCGGTTTCTTTCACTCCTGTCACCGAGGGCCTGGACGGGATAGCGCCGCTGGACCACTTCTGCTACATGCCCCCGCTGTACTATTATACCAACACCACCATCAAGACGTCCGACAGCCATTACGTATATGAGTATTATACGCCCGATATGACCTGGGACCAGATTGTGGGAACCTACCGCCTGGGCAATGTGGTCACAAAGAGCACCCATGCCGTGGCGCTGGAAGAGCCCATGCAATATGCCTGTGCCCTTCTGGTGGCATCGATAAAGGCTGAGACCCCCACGCTCCCGGACGGTGACGGCGACTCCCGTACCTACGCACTGGCAACCGGACACAATTTCCCTGTTACGGGCATCATCATCGGCAGCCAGTTCAAACAGAACTTTGACTTCACGCCCGATGCTTCGGGGACGGAGTATTATCTCTATGACAATCAGATTAGCGGTGTCTACCTGACAGGGTCGTGGTCCGCAGACTTCCGTACCATGGTATTCCCTGTACCGGAGAACATGGATGTCTACTTCTTCCTGGAACTCCGCAACGATAGCAACGCAGCTTTTACAGGCGCCGAGGGCCTGATTCTTCCCGGTAGTAAATTCTATTTGGCTGGAAAGCTGGATAAATCCGACGATCCTATGCTTCCCAGCGTCTTCATGCGGGATTATTATACCACCCTCAAATGTACGGTGACATCCCTTGAAAACGCGCATGTCTCCGTTCCGGAAATGGGTGAGCCCCAGCTCACGTTCGGAGTACAGACCAGCCAGAACTGGATTATGTCTTCGTCGGCCTATGTGGTTTTGGAATAATGCGCAGGTGTTTACTCATATTGCTGGCTTTTGTCGCGGGTCTTTTTGAGTCCTGCAGGCTGGAGGATACTTCCCGGCTGGTTTCCGGCGAGGAAGAGATTACCCTTGGCGTTGCCATCGAATTCCCCGGGGATGAGACCACCAAGTCGGAGGTGGGCGAGCTGCCGGCATCGGACCTGGAGAATGAACTTCACAGCGTGTCGCTGTGGGTTTTCCGCTCCGACGACCATACGCAGGTTACCAAGCGCATGCTCTCCGAGTCGGAGTTCCCGGTAGGAGGTGGTATTCGCCGATACGCCCTGCCGGTGAGCAAGGATTTTGCCAACCAGATGCCTCCGGTAGACGTGTTCGTCCTGGCCAACCAGGAATCCCTGGGCCTGTCCCTTGGAGAAGATGCTACGTGGAAAGAGCTCAACAATGCCTATTTTACGGACTCGGCCAGCGACCCCTACTATGGCTTTGGCATCTCGAACCCCGTTCATGAGGTAGATCCAAACCTGGGCCTTCCCATGAGCGTTGTGGGTAAGAACATGCCCATCATGGGTGAAGCGCCCGTTCTCCGTGTAGAAACCGTGCATCTTAAGCGGGCAGTCTCCAGGCTCCGCTATGTCTTCTGCAAGACACAAACCATTGATGACGACGAGGAGGAGCACGAAGTGCGCATCGAGCGCATCATCCTCAATGGTGCTCAGATCCCCTGCAAGGAGTATGTCTTTACCAGCGGGAAAACCGGTATTGTCATGGATGAACCGGAGAGCCAGGACAATTACGTACCCGGCTCCTATGTGGTTCCCGGCCCTCCCACGCTGGCCGAGAACCTGTCTCCGGAAAACCTCATTTACGTGAACCAGGATCCTATTACCTATCGCCGTCAGCTGGACGAAGCCGTGGCGGCCGGTAAACTGACAGACCTGGGCTATACGTATTTCCGCGAGAGCGACCGCCGTCTGGTGGGCCGTATCGAATATACCGTGGACGGACGTCCCACCACCCGTGAGTTCAATATGGCCGCCGCCGGCGATTTTGCCCGCAACCATACCTGGACGCTCTTTGGCTACTTCCTCAGTGGCCGCAACCTCCAGCTGGCTCTCAAAGTCCTTCCCTGGGACTATAACAAATACTATGTAGATTTCTCCGAGGAGTCTGTGAATGTCTCCGCTCCCTTTGACGTGGATGCCTCCTCCGTGGATCTCATTGAGACTTCCAAGGACCACTTTGACGCCCATCTTCTGCCCGGTATGCCCGCGAAGGGTCACATCAACGTTACTACGCCCGTGGGCGGTTACCTCATGATTCGCCCGGTAGGAGATGCATCGGCCTTCAAGATTACGCCCGAGAAAGCACGTATAGACCCTTCTGTCCACGCCGGCCGCATAGACATTGAGGTGCGCCGGAACCCGGACATTGACGAGGACCTCACCGGTTCCTATATTACCCTTTCCTTCACGGTGGAGGTGGGAGACCGTCTCATTGACGCCAACTCCGAGGCCGTGGATGAAGTTTATCGTTTTGTACTATGATGCTGCGCCGCCTGTCATATCTTGTGCTGCTTCCGCTGCTCCTTCTCCTTTCCTGTACAAAGGAAGAGAAAGGGGGCTGGGACGGCCCCGTGATTGAACTGGCACTGTTCACGCCGGAAGACGGCGAGACCAAAGCCGGGGCCGATGGAACCGAAAAGGGTATAGACCGGTACAACGAGAACCTCATTTCCTGGGTGGATTTCTTCTTCTACCCCGGAGGCGATACGGACAGTGACGCTACGTTCCACTACCGGCACGAGTCCGGCAAACGCCTCAGTGACGTGGTCCGTATTGAACTCACCTCCGAGCAGGTGAACACGCTCATTTTCCCTTCGAGCCCGGACAACATCCGAACCTGCACGGTGTTCGCCGTGGTGAATTTCCCTGATATCATGATCGAGGACGAAGCCGACCTTTCGCATACGTCCCTGCCCGAGCTGGAAACAAGGCGCGTCACCACAGACTTCGTTTCTCCCGCCAATCACCGCCAGCCCCGTTTCCTCATGAGCGGACAGCAGGACATTACCCTTCGCGGACGTACCCAGGTGGTGGCCGCTACGGGCGTCATTGACCTTTCCCGCTATGCCTGCAAACTCACCGTGGGCGTCAATGTGCAGGACGAGGTAATGGTGGGGAAGGAAAAGTGGAAGCCCATGCTCAGCGGTATGGAGATTTACCTTGTCAACGGTGTCAAGGACGTTTTGCTGGGCGGGGAGAATGCCACCATGCCCACCTATTTCAGCTACCGTGACAACTCCCTCCAATTTGCCTACACAGACCTCCAGGACCAGCTTCACTTCTACTTTGACAAGACCGGAGATTTTTACAACACCTATCCTACCTACATGTATCCCCAGCACTGGGAGTACGGCGGAACCGAGGCTCCCGTGAAGGAACCCTACCTCAAACTGGTCGTTCCCTGGATGCGTGAGGCCGACCCTGACAATCACATTTCTGCCACCCAGAAGCAGTTCTACTACAAGATTGTGATCCCCGACGACCGGCGGGAAGAGTTCCGTTGCAGTTTTGCCAGAAACAACTGGTATCACGTAGACGTGAACGTAAGTATTCTGGGCTCGGAGACCGACGACGCCATGGTAAGGGTCCTGAGCGGCTGGTGCTACATTGTTTACTGGCAGGACAAGGAAGTGGTGATCAAGAATGCAGAGATTGGCAAGGCACGTTACCTCTCTGTGGAAAAAGAGTCCTACGAGTTCTATAACCTGGAAGAGGTGGAACTCCCGTACGTAACCTCCCATCCGGTCACGGTCCTGAATGCCCGTGCCACCCGTCCTTATTTTGGTACGCAGCCTGTGGGAACAAAGACGCTGAACGGCGTTGTGAAAGAGGATACCGACGGAAGCCTCTACAGTAAGGGTGCCAAATATTTGGAATTCAGCCAGGTAAATGACTGGCTCGTCAACACCGGAACGTCCGTTGAATTGAATCACCCGCTCGTCAACGACTATACCAAGCGACTCTTTGACTATTCCCCGTATCGGATTTCCTATACGCTGGTGCATACCGACCACCCCGACGACCCCATCTATCGCAAGCAGCAGGTGATTGAGCAGTACCCGGCCATTTATATCCAGAGCACGCCCAATCCGGATACCTTTACGGGCAAAAGACCGGACCACTGGGGTTACGTTTATGTGGATAATGACCAGTATACCCGCGCGCGTTATGATGTAGATATTGCTGCGGCCCTGGATGGAATACCGAAAGACCAGCAATCCGCTCCAAAAAAACAATTCGAGGACGAGCACATCTGGCGCGTTGTCCACTATTCCGACGGCGGTACCGATATGTTCAAGATCAACGTGACCGTTTTGCCGGAAGACTCCGACTTTGTGATTGGAGACCCCCGTACCTACCATTATACGACGCTACGCGATTATCGTACGGCTCCTGCCATCGAGGGCGGAGAGCGCAGCCTGCAGTGGTATTATCCGACAGAAGCGACGGACCGTACTGTCAACATGATTGCGCCGTCGTTCCGTATCTCCACCAAGTTATCGGGTACGGAGTATGAAGGAACTGGTCTGGAACAGGCGCGTTACCGCTGTGCCGCTTTCCAGGAAAATGGCTTTCCTGCCGGGCGGTGGCGTCTTCCCACCAAGGCCGAAATCCGTTTTGCCTCCATGCTTTCTTCCAACGGTGTATTCGAGTGGCAGTTTGGCGGTCCCTACTGGTCGGCCCATGGCGGCATTACGGTGGATAAGAGCAATGGATCGGTAAAGGATGCCTCTTTAACGAAAGGCCTCATTCGCTGCGTGTATGACTCGTGGTATTGGGGAGACAATCAAGTAGATATAGAACAGTTTACATGGGCCGATTCAAGACGATGAGAAAGTTTTTCTGCATACTATTTGTGCTGGCCTTTCTGGGCTGCTCACGTGAGATGGAGCCAGATGCTCCTACCCGCGAAGGCGCTGCCGTGCCGGAAGGAGCACGGGTGCGTGTGACCCTGTCCGTTGCCGGCGTAGAACCCCAGACCAAGACATTGGGCGAGGGCGGTACTCTCAATACCCTCCATTTGGCGGTATTCGGCGGCTCTGGTTATTTGAAAGAGTATGTTAAGGCGGACCACGTGGCCGCAGGTTCTTATACTTATGAAGTGGAAGATTCTCATGGACACATTGTGAGCCAGACGGTCCCCATGTACACCTTCACCGTTGAGCTGGGCATGTCCGAGTATCCCCGTACCATCCATTTCATCGGGAACGGCCCTGGTGTGCTTTCATTCGGTTATGATACGGCCGTCATGCCCATCCAGCTTTCCACGGACGGCGAGATGGCCTACTGGCAGATGATCTCCGTCGACGGCATCACAGCCAAGAAAAATGCCAACGGCGATTTTATTGATATAGACGGGAACGTAATCCCCGACGGCGGCTCCGGATATATTGCCGATGACAAAACAGAGCTCGCCTTCCAGGGTATTCCGCTCATCCGCAACTGGTCCAAGATTGTCCTTTCGGCTTTCGAGGACTCCAATTTCACACCTATCAGTTTCGCCCCGGTCAGTTCTCCTTCCCGCGGCGCCATTGCTCCCTACAGTGCCAGCACCGGGTTTATTACCGACTACGGCTCCCGCAGCTTCACGTACCTGGAAGACGTGATCGGCTATCCCGGAAACCTTCCGGCCGGTACCACCTTCACCACGGACATCCCGTCACTGGAGGACTTCAAGCCGCCCTTCGGCGAGGGTGTTTCTTCGGCCGATGGCGGGGCGGCGTACATCTATGAGCGACCGGCACCATCGGCCGCCATCCCTCCCACCTTCGTCCTGATCTATGGCCACTATCGCAACCCCGACGACCTCTCGGAAGAGGGCGACTATTTCTATAAGGTAGACCTCATGGAAACGAAGAAGGTGGGCGAGGAATTCACATCCCGCTATTATCCCATCTATCGGAACTTCAAGTACCAGATTGTGGTCAAGAAGATCCTTTCCCGCGGACACGGCACGCCGATGGCCGCCGCGCAGTCGGCCGGCAGCGCAGACGTATCGGCCGATGTCTCCACGCAGCACCTGGCCGACATCTCGGACGGTATTGGCCGCCTCCATGTGGAGCCCTGGATGTCGCAGGCCTTCACGCGTGCGCACGGCGCCGGCAACCCCGTGGATATTCTCCGCGTGTGGTTCGGCTCTCAGGACGGTGAGCCGGAAATGGATCCTTCCAAGGTGAGGGTCCAGATTCTTCCTCCCGACGACGGCGGAAACGACATTCTTTACAACATCCGTATCGAGGCTCCTTCCGAGGAGGCCGATGACAGGGGCTGGCGGCGTATTGTATTCCATAATGTCGCGCCGGGAAAGACGGTGCGCACGCAGCGTATCCGCATTACCGGAGAGTATGATGAAGGACGCCTGTACCGTGAAATTCCCATTACCCTGCAGCCCATCCAGCCCTTGTCTGTCCGCTGTGGCGAGTATAAGATTCCGTCTGTAAAGGGTGCAAAGCAGAGTATCGTCGTGGATATTCCGGACGGCCTTGTTGAATCCATGTTCCCCCTGGATTTTACCATTGAGGCCGACAGGATGACGCTTACTCCCGATAACTCTGTTGAAGGAAACAACCTGCCCGTAATCTCCGGAAGCTCCATCTCCGAGAATCCTTCCTTCATGGAAAAGCCGGCGTTCCAGTTTGTGAAAACGCTCACCTGGGACGATTATCTGGGCCTTCCCCGTTTTGAAGATGAGGAAGAGCGCGTATGGCGTTCCTTCTCCTGCTACTTCCTCACCACGCGGGAAAACAGCGCTTCCGACGTATGGGTGTACAACGAGTTCTTCGATAAAGGACACGACCGCTTTATCCAGTTTGACTACAAACAGTTCCGCAATGCCGGCTTCACCATTCCCATCGTGAGCGAGTACGACGTTTCCCTACCCTTCAGCTTTGAAATGACAGAAGACCTTGATGGCAATTACCCGGAAGACTATCCCCCGGTACTGGTGCAGCCTAATGGCCTGCGCCTGGACCTCGATGACAACGTTACCGCAGGCCCCGATCCAGGGACATATTATGTAAGGCCTACGGGACATACCGTGCTGCTTAATTTCATTACCACAACCTCCAATCCCGCCGAAATCGAGGTGAATCTCTCTGCGCTGGACTATGATTTTACGCAGGTTGTCCCTTACAGTTTCCCCTTTGCCGGACTCCTGGATGGGCAGTCCATGAAGAATAACAAGTGGTCCAATGTGGCATGGGGCTACGTCAATACGGATGCGAACAAAACGGTCCTTTTTGGCTATAAGGATCATCCGGCCAAACTGAACAGCCCGGTCACGCTTACCTTCAGCAATGGCTTGAAGGCTCTCAGTGCAACCTTCCCCGTAAAGCCAACCGGACCCAGGAGTGACGTAGGTGAAAACAACTATCATGAGATTGAGTTGTCAACGGTGAGTAACCTGCAGGATGCGGTGTTTACCTTGTCCTCGCCGGGCTATATTACCAAAGAATTCCGGTATGGCCGCTTCAAGGGTAATATCCGTACAATGTACAAGATTAAGGATAATGTATTCAAGCAGGAAAATACCTACGGTTTTACTGTTGATCAGCCATCGTTTGAATATACAGAAGATAACGGCAAAATCCGGGTGGAGTTCACTGAGGTGAGTGAAATAGGCTCTAACTTGCGCTTTAATGAGGGAAAGACGTATACAGTTACCATTACCAGCCTTAATTCGGACCAGACGCTGTTCTACGTTGACTTCCACTTTAACTATGACAAGAACAATAAGATTGTCTATGCGCCGGAATCCTTTAGCGATTTGTCTGCGGGAAATATCGAGCTTTATCCCGGGTCCAATAACCAGTACGTTTGGCATATTCCTCGCGGTAATCTCAGCGCATCCATTTCCTTCACGGCGCCAGTCGACCAGGATGTCGTTCTCACGAACCTGTACGTGAAATCCATGAACGGAGATATTCTGAGCGGCGGCAACGTTATCCAATAGTAAAGTCCTGGATATACCTCATCGGGGTGCTAGTGGGCTTTTTCGCAACTCCCCAGCCGATGTACGTACATCGGTAGCCGTGGCGCTTATACGCCTTATAATCAGCATATTAGAGTAACTGACGGGTATGAATAGCATACCCGTCAGTTACTCTAATCGTTTAGTATTCAACTATTTAAGCGCCACGCTGCACCGCGGCGACAGTACCGCCACAACACTGTTGCCATTTTTTTTGGTCCTTTCAAAAATATGTTATACATTTGCAAAAAGTGTTATACGCTCTTGCAAATGGAAACAGCTACAAAAACTCAAACAGCCTTCCGGATTGAGAATTCCATTCTGGAAAACTTGAAATGGAATGCGAAAAAAGCGCACACGTCTGTGAACGCCCTCGTGGAGGATGCGTTACGGGAAAAGTATGGCAGGGGAATCGTCTTCCCCAAACTTCCGCCAGAGTTCTTCGAAAAGTCAAAAGAACTGGAACGCTTTGCGCTAAAGGGGACTAAACTTCCCAAGGAGTATGAGGGGCTTGATGCCAGTGAGTATCCTGAGATGGATAAGAGGCTTTTAGAAGACGCACTATATGAAAAATATATCACTCGTACCTAAGGCTTTTATAGACACCAATATTCTGGTGGATTTCATACTCCCCGAGAGACCCAAACATGCGGTTGCCCGTGATGTTTTCAATCTCATATACTCGCATTATGTAGAAGCTTCCATTTCTACGCAAAGTATTCTGGATGCCGCCTATATATGTCGGAGGTCCCTCAACTTTAATCCGGATTCTTTTCGGGAGGCTATTATGTATTTGATTGATCATACCAATGTCGGCTATGTGGATTCGTTTGACATGAAAACTGGTTTGAGAGATGCTTGTCCCGATATCGAAGACAGCGCACAAATCTCTTTTGCATACAGTCAATGTTGCGACATCATAGTAACGGCCGACAAAGAATTGCTCTCTCGTGAAGTCCCTTCCCCTATGAGAGTCATGTCCCCCGAGGAATTTGTAAACAATTGCCGAACTTAGTTTTCAGTTTTCGTAATGCGGGAAGTCTCCAAAGAAGAATATGAAAGTCTAATACGCCTGATGGCCTCTTACCGGGGGCATGGGGATGATCCCAAGGTGGGCATATTCTGGTATAACACTACAGAGAAAGACATTTTCGGAATCGTTTCCCTGCCGCTCCTAATTTTTACTCGTGCTAACGCAAAAGGATGGGTCTCGTGCTCCGAAACACATGAAGAGGTGTGGTGGTGGGAATGCAGTCGACAGGCACGTCGCGGTGGCTTTGACGGCCCCTTTATCGGTTTTTATGATGATTATCCCAGGGGTAGGGTCTTCTATCATATGGAAGAAGACCGTTATGTGGTGGCAGTAGGCAAATGGATAGAAGAGTACCCCGAGGCCAAAGAGCTAATTCTGGCCGAATTCGACCTCCCCGCCGACAAAACCACCTTCGAATACGCCATTCACTGGGATATCGGCCAAACCTGGCGCTAGTCTTTGTCTTTTTCCATAAAATGTTATATATTTGCAAAAAGTGTTATACAAATGGAAACGGAAGCAAGAACACAAACGGCCTTTCGGCTAAAGGACAGCCTGCTGGAAAGACTCAAATGGCAAGCAAAGCGTGAAAAGAAATCGCTGAATGCTTTCGTTGAGGAAGTATTGGAAGAGAAGGTGGGCCGGGAACTCGTCTTTCCCAAACTTCCCCCGGAATTCTTCGAGAAGGCCCGGGAGGAAACGGAACGTTTCGTTTTGAAGGGTGCCAAACTGCCTAAGGAATATGAGGGCTTGGATTCTTTCGAACAGGCAGAAATGGATAAGAAGTTTTTACTGGACGCACTCTTGGAGAAATATGGAGAATAGAATTAAAGCGTTTATTGAGGCGGCTTTTTCTACGCAATCCATATTGGATGCTGTGTATATCGGTTGCAAACTTCCAGATTTTCCCGAAGCTTTTCGGGAAACACTGATTCATTTGCTTAACCGGACTAATTCCAGCTATATCGATACATGGGATGTAAAGTCGGCCTTGATGGATTCCAATTCCGACATCGAAGACAGCGCGCAGATTTCCTTCGCCTACTCCCAATGTTGCGATGTCATTGTGACAAAGGACAAGAAACTGCTCTCCCGTGATGTCCCCAGCCCCATGCGGGTGATGACCCCCGAAGACTTCGTGAACGCCTGTCGCGCCTAATCGGCAATCGTAAACCGCACCGCCGCCGTACCGCCCTCATCGTCCACCACGGTGAGGGTGTGCTGTCCCGGGGCGGGGGAGAGGAGCAGTTCGTGCCGCAGGCGGGTCTCGCCCACATACGTGTTGTCCAGGTGCCACCAGAGCGTGGCGTCGCTGCGGTGATGCGCTGCCCGGAACACAATGCCCTCCTTCGCGCCGCTCCGCTATACTCTGGATGATGCGGCCTGTAATACCATTCCATGGCCGGCGGCAGCACAAACTCACCCGTCCGGTGGTAGGGACAGGGCTCGCTGTCCAGCCCCGCTGCCGCATACTGTTATATGGAAATGTTCTCGGGTTGCACTAATCTGAAATCGGCGCCTGATCTCTTGGCAACCGTGCTTGAAGAAAGCTTAAGTCCATCCCTACCTTCGCTTCAGATGTAACTATGTCTGGTACAAGCAGCAGACGCAGATATTGTTTCCAGATGTTTCAAGGCTGTATCGGAATCAACAGGCTTGATGGGTCGTTGTTTGAGGAAACTACGGAACTTAAAGCTAATTGCTTTGAGGATATGTTTGCAAACTGTACGGGTTTGACATCTGTTTCCGCTGGCTTTTTGCCTTCCACGAGGCTTGCTGCACATTGCTACCGCGGCATGTTCCAGAACACAGCTATTACCAGCGCCCCAGATCTTCTGGCGGGGAAACTGTACTCGAATTGTTATCGTTATATGTTCAACGCGTGCAAGAGTCTGGAATATATTAAATGCTACTCCACCACTAACGTAACAAACGATAGCTATACACAAAACTGGCTGCAAAATGCAAAGTCCACAGGAACCTTCCACTATCGCGATGGTACCACTTGGTATAGAGATAATCAACACGGCATCCCTAACGGATGGAATCCTGTAGCTGATCCTGTGCAGTAGTCCCCGTTTACACCAAGGTGCTTTGTTCCGAAAATCAAACTTTTCTATATAGATTATTTTGAAATAAAGAATTATTGCCTATCTTTGTAGCGAAAAGAATAGGCAATGAGAATCGTGTCACATAGGAAACTGAGGGAGTTCTACCAATCGCCTGGTAAAGAAGACTCGGAAGTGGCGCTGGAAAGATGGTATGAAATTGTCGAGGCGGCGCAATGGCAGAACTTCGCAGAAATGAAGGCCGATTTTGGGAGTGTGGATGCCGTAGGAAACCAGCACTACGTCTTCAATATCAGAGGAAACAAATACAGGCTGGTGGTAGTTGTGAAGTTCGTGATGGGGTATGTTTTTGTCCGTTTTGTGGGCACGCATGAAGAATATGATCAAATAGACGCGTCAACGATATGAAAAAGAGTTTAGATCAAATGAGGTATGAGTATGCACTCACGCGGGTGGAGGAATTGCTTCCGCTTGTAGGAGAGGATACTGCTGCCAATGACCCTCAGGCCATGGAACTGGCCATCATGTCCGATTTCGTCATCGCCTATGAAAAAGAACATTTCCCTATGGGGAAACCCACTGTCTCACAGCTGATTCAGTTATCCCTTGAAGAGCAGGGAATGACACAGCGGGACCTGGCAAAAAAAATCGGCGTAAGCCCTACCCGTATCAATGATTATGTCACGGGTCGGGCCGAACCCACCCTGAAGGTGGCACGCCTGCTGTGCGCTACGCTTGGCATCGCCCCTGCCCTAATTCTGGGGATGTAGACTTGCATTATTCTTTTAGGGAGACCATTTTGTTTTTGATGGATCACGTCAACGTAAGTTATGTGGATTCGTTTGATGTGAAAACGGGGCTGAGAGATGCTTGTCCCGATATCGAGGACAGTGCACAGATCTCTTTTGCCTACAGTCAGTGCTGCGACATCATTGTAACCGCCGACAAAGAATTGCTCTCCCGTGAAGTCCCCAGACCCATGAAAGTGATGACGCCGGAAGAATTTGTGAACAACTGTCGCGCCTAATCGGCAATCGTAAACCGCACCGCCGCCGTACCGCCCTCATCGTCCACCACGGTGAGGGTGTGCTGTCCCGGGGCGGGGGAGAGGAGGAGCTCATGCCGCAGGCGGGTTTCGCCCACATACGTGTTGTCCAGATGCCACCAGAGCGTGGCATCGCTGCGGTGATGCGCTGCCCGGAACACAATGCCCTCCTTCTCCCCGCTCAGCTGCCGGGGAATGGACAGGATGGCTCCTGTCTGTGGATAGATAAACTGGATGGCCGTCTGTGCCCGCCTTCGCGTAGCGCCCGTATACTCCGGATGATGCGGCCTGTAATACCATTCCATGGCCGGAGGCAGCACAAACTCGCCCGTCCCATGATACGGACACGGCTCGCTGTCCAGCCCCGCAGCCGGAATGAGCATCTCCTTCCCCGGGCAGTCAGGCCCGGCCAGCATGCCCGACTCTTCGCACACCGTCACTACTCTCCCTGCCTCGTCGGGCATCTCAAACCACCGGTCATCGGCCGGCAGGAGGTTCAGGATATCAAACAGCACGGGCCCGGCGGTGTGGGCCCCCGTGAGGCCGGGAACGCCATGGCCATCGGCATTCCCCGCCCATACGCCAATGGTGTAGGCCGGCGTCATGCCCACGGCCCAGGCGTCGCGGAAGCCATAGCTGGTGCCGGTCTTCCAGGCCGCTTTGCGCACGGAGCGAATGAGCCGCCAGTCCAGTTCGTCGGGGCGGTTCACCTCCTTGAGAGCCTCCAGCGTATAGTAGGCCGATAACCCGGAGTCCGTGGCCATGCGGGAGTAGGCCGCCGTAATCTCCTTCAGCCGGCCTTCGGCCCCGCCCAGGATGAGCGACAGGCCATAGTGTTCGGGCGCTTCAGTGAGGGTGGTGAGCCCCGCTTCCTTCAGAAGGGCATGGAACCTGGGCACGCCGTACTGCCTGAGAAGGAATACGGCCGGTACGTTGAGGGAACGCGCCAGGGCTTCGTCGGCCGCTACAGCCCCGTAGTACTGTCGGTCAAAATTCTGGGGCGCAAAACCGCCCAGGTTTACAGGGATGTCGGGAAGAAGGGTCTTGGGCAGGATGGTGCCGTCTTCCAGTGCGGCCGCATACAGGAACGGCTTCAGGATGCTTCCCGTAGAACGGGGTGCCAGTGCAATATCCACCGCAACACCTGCCCGCTTCCGCCCGGGGGAAGCGTTCCCCACATAGGCCACCACGTTCCCGGTGCGATTGTCCATGACAATGGCGGCCATGTCGGCGATGCCTTCGCGCGCGAGCTCGTCGGAGCGCCGGTTAACCACTGCCTCCACGGCTTTCTGTAGCGGGAATTGCAGCGTACTCACCGTCCGGACGCCCCTGGGGCAGCTCTCCACATAGTGGGACGCCCATGCCGGAAGCGGCAGGGGAGCGCCGGGAAGCGGTTCCTCCAGGGCGGCTTCGTAGTCGTCCGTTGTCATGTCTCCGTGCTCCAGCAGGCGCCGGAGGAGGCGGTTCCGCTTTTGCAGCAGTTCCTCCCGGTTCTTGCCGGGGTGGATGGAAGAGGGTGCGTTGGGAAGGACGGCCAGCGTAGCGGCCTCGGCCCACGAAAGCTCTGCCGCCGGCCGGCCGAAGTACCGCCACGCCGCCGCCTCCAGCCCCACCACATTCCCGCCGAAGGGCGCATGTGAGGCATAGAGCGCCAGGATATGCTTCTTGGAGTAACGGAGTTCCAGGCGGGTGGCCTGCACGGCTTCTATGATTTTTTGCCAGAGGTTCCGCTCTTTCTGGCGGGACAGGCGAATCACCTGCATGGTGAGGGTACTGCCGCCGCTCACCACATGGCCGCTCCGGGCATTGTCCACGGCGGCTCTCACCAGCGCGACCGGGTCCACGCCCGGATGCCACCGGAAATGCCGGTCCTCAAACTGGATGATGGCCGCCGCAAAACGCTCCGGAACGGTGTCGCACGGCGGAAAACGCCACTGGCCGTCGTCTGCGATGCGGGCTCCGAGGAGCTCGCCCTCGGCGCTCTCGACAACGGTGGAGTAGCTTACCCCTTTGAACAGATCCCGTGGCAGGCAAAGCAGCCACCCCACTACGAGGGCAGCTGCCATAAGCCATATCCACTTCTTTTTTGTCAACGTTACTCGGTTACTACGGCCTTTCCGCTGGCGCTGCTGGCATTCACCGAGGCGTCGTACATGGCTTCACAGTGCACGGAAGGCAGTGTGTAGGTACCTTCGTAGGCAGCCCTCAGCTGCACGCGGAAGGTCTTGCTGCGGCCGGCCGGCAGGGCGAAGAACCAATCTACGCGGTCGTCGCGGATGTCCTTGAAGTCGTAGCCGTCCTCGGCCGATGCCCCTGCGGTGAGGCGCTCATTCACAATCTCCCAGCCGGAAGGAATGCCCATGGAAAGGGCCAGGTTTTTGAGGGACCGGTTGGGATGGCCCTTCACGGTGATGATGGCGCTCAGGCGGGTTCCCTGGGAGAGCGTGGCGGGACTGATGGCCGCGCCGTTTTCTCCTGCATATTTTACATTCACTTCCAGCCCGTTGGAAACTGCCTTGGCGGCCGGTTCGCGGGTCTCGGTAAGAATGGTGGCGTAGAGTTTTCCGTCGGAGAGGTTCTTCACCGTCGTGGGACCGCTCAGCGCACGCGTGAGGACAGATCCGGCGCTGGCCGCATCCTCCTCTCCCACCCGGGCATGGAGGGCACCGCTCTGCGCCTTTTCGCTCAGATGGTGGTAGGCAATGGCGGCGAAGGTGCTTTCCTGGGTAGACAGTACGCGGTCTGGCATGTCCTGCATGAGGGCGAAGGCATCGGCCACCCGTCCGCAGAGGGCCAGGGCATCCACGGCCAGCATGCGGTCGCGGAAGGTGGTGCCAAAGGTGAGTTCGTTGAACTCGTATTCGGGGAAGGTACGCTGGGTGCCGTCCAGGAGGGCGTCGGAGAGGGAAGCCTTTCCGCTCAGGGCATAGGCCGATGCCAGTGCCCACCGGGCCTGGTCACTCAAATCCTCTGCAGAGCGCAGGCGGTTCATGCCGGACAGGTTGGCAGCTCCGGCTACGGCCAGGGTGTACAGGCGGTATGCCTCGTCCAGGTCTGAGAAGGCTACCTTTCCGGCCGCGCGATAGGCCTGGCTCAGTTTTTCCTGGAAACTCTTCCATCTTTTCACGACGCCCGCATTCACCTCGAATCCGGCCCGGGAGGCCTCGGAAAGGAACTGCCCGGCCATGGAAGATACCCACGAGGCCGACTGCCCGCCTTCCCAGTAAGCGAAGCCGCCGTCGGCCTGCTGGCGGGAATACAGCATCTTGATGAGGCCGGGAATGAGTGCCCGGGCCTCCTTGGCATCGGCTTCCGAAAGGAATGGCATCAGATGCAGAAGGGTGAGTCCCCGTGCGCTCAGCTGCTCGGCGCAGCTGTAAGGGTAGTTCTTGATGAAGAGGAACATGCCGCGAACATCCATTGCCGGCAGGGTGGCCAACTGCAGCGTATTGCCGTTTACGCTGGCCGATGCGCCCGGCTCCAGCACCATGCGTTCCACGTTCGTCCTTACGGGGTTCGGGTTGCGTACTTCCAGGGCTACGGTTTCCGTGGCCTTGTGGCCGCCGCCCGAAGCCGTGACGGTGATATGGGAAATGCCCTCGGCGCTGCCGGCCGTGAGCGGGAAGCGCAGGAGACGGTCTCCCTTGGCGCTGAACGTCACTTTCTGGGTACCACCGCCCTGCAGGGGGCCATCGGCCTTGACGGTAATGGTGGCCTCGCCCAGCTTGTCTTCCATGGCAAACACGTTCACGGCCGCCTGGGTGGTTTCACCGGTGCCCATCACGCGGGGCAGGGTGGTCACGACCATCAGGGGATTCTGGACGGGAACGGTCTTTTCCAGTTTTCCGTAGGCGCCGTCGTGTCCGGCGATGAGCATGAGACGGACGCTGCCCACATACATGGGAAGCTGCAGCTTGAGGATGTCGGTTCCCTTCTCCAGGGTCTTGGGCGCCTTGTAGAGGACCACCGGGTTAAAGCGGTTGTCCTTGCGGGCGCTGCGAACGGCATCTTCGTCACCGCCGATGGCCGCCAGCGGCGAGAAGCGTCCGCTGAACGCACCGATCACCTGGTCATAGAGGTCCCATGTGTTCACGGTGAGGGCCTCGCTCCTGTACATCCGGCTCCAGGGATCGGGGGTCTTGAAAGCGGTAAGGTCCAGCAGGCCTTCGTCCACGAGGGCCAGCGTGTAGGTCATGGGCTTGCCGTTTTTCTCGGAAACTTTTATCAGGAAGGGCTCCTCCGGATGAAGGACGTCCGGCATCTGGACGACGGGCTCCAGGTGCGAGGCGGCGTTTTCCACCTTCACGCGCTGTACGCCGTACAGGCGCAGGGGAAGGTCGTTGGCCGATGCGCCATAGGGTTGCAGCAGCGTTACCTGCACATAGATGTTGGGCGCCATGTCGGGCGATACGGTGAAGGTCCAGGGGGTGTCCTTGTCGGAGGTGCTTACCCACTCGCGGGAAAGCACTCCGCCGGTGTTTGTGAGCTCCACAAGGGCTTTTCCGCCCGGTGCCGCCGGAATGTAAACGGTGGCTTTCTCGCCCGCCGTATAGGAAGGCTTGTCGGTGGAGAGGGTAATCATGGTAAGGGCCTCGGGGTCTCTGCGGCCCGCACGGCCGCTGTACTCGGGCCAGTCCACCGTAAACTGGGCACCGCTTACGTGCCCGCTCTGCGTGTCCCGGGCCAGGACCACGTAGCGGCCCCATTCGGGATAGTTCACCTGGAAGCTGAAGGAAGCGCCCTCGGTTCCCACGGTTGCGGTTCCGCCCTTGACCTTGGTTACGGAACTGCCGTTCACGTAGGCGTCCAGGGTACCGCCGGCGTTATCCCACCACCAGTTCCAGCCGGCCTTGTATACGGCATATTCCACTTTGTGCCCTTTCACTTTTTTGCCTTGCGGGTCCACCACAACCAGCTGGAAGCTGTGCTTCTGGTCGGTCTCCAGGAATTCGCCGTCGGGAATACGGATGCCCACGTAGGAGCTGTAGGGAGAGTAGGGCAGGGTTTCGGTGGTGAAACTCTCGTCTCCTCCGGGCTCTTCCACACTGGTGGTAATAAAGGCCTGCAGCATGCCCGGGGCGTTTTGAGCGGCGGGCAGTTTTACCTGGGCCTGGAGTGCTCCGCCGGCGTCCAGCCGGCCTTCAAACAGCACCTGTTCGTCGGCGCTGAAGCCGGAAGAGGGCTGGGTAAAGATGTATTTTTCAAATCCCTTGAACGGAGAACCGTTCACTTTCTTCAGGGTGGCCTTGGCCCTTACCGGCAGGTTGCCGGCTACGCCGCCGCTGAGCCAGGCTGCACTCACGGGCACCTGGATGGTCTTTCCGGCTTCCAGTACGGAGGGGAAGGAGGTATTCACTTTAAGGCGGTTGGGCTTCACGGTCTCTATGTGCAGCACCTTGTGGAAGCTGCTGCCGCCCACTTTGAGGTAGGCGTTCCAGTAGCCGGTGGGGTCATCGGCCTTCGTGGGAACGTCAAAGCTGAAGAAGCCGTCGGTGCCCTTGCGGGTGAACTTGCCGTAGAACTGTCCGGCGGGCGTGTACACTTCCAGGGTAGCGGGGTGTGCCTCGGGGAGGGTCCTGCCCTTGTCGGCCACGATGGCGGTTACGTGCAGGGTGTCGCCGGGGCGCCATACGCCGCGTTCTCCGTAGATAAAGGCCTTGATGCCCTCCTTGAGCACTTCGCCTCCCACGTCAAAGCGGCTCATGGAGCGCTGGCTGCCATCCGTAACCTTGAGGTAGGCGGAGCTGCCGCCGGCTTTGGCCACAACGGCAAAGGGAGTACGGCTGATCGCGATGGTGGCGAGGCCGCTCTCGTTGGTCTTACCCTTCCCGATGCTCTGGAGCTGGTAGTCATACACTTCCACGCTGGCTCCGTATACGGGATCGGCCGTAATGAGGTCGGTGGCGGCTACCCACAGCTGCTTGCCACCGGCATACTCGGCCATGAGACCCAGGTCGCTGGAGATGAGCTGGCAGGCCGGGAAACGGTCTCCGTCCATGTAGTAGGACGGTTTTTCGGGATCGTCGGCTTCCTTCCAGTTGTACTTGCTCCAGTCGTAGAAGTTGTCCCAGTAGTAGGGCTCCGGGGAGTCCCAGGCGGCTTCTTCCTCGGGGCTGGGCTTGCCGCTGGGCTTATTCATGGCTTGCAGGATTTCCTTGCCGCCGTAGAGGCTCTGGTCCATGCGGAAGCACAGGCGGATGCGGTAAATGGCGCCGGGCTCCTGTTTAAACAGTCCGCTCAGGTCCAGGCTGTGGGTGTTCCACTGGTGCAAGTCCTTGGTGGCATCCAGGGGAACGTCGGCCTTGTAGATGAGGCGTCCGCTGCGGCGGAGGCTGTTGCCGGTGCCCAGGTTGTTGTCCTGCAGGAACATGAGGATGTTCTGCTCGTAGATCTTGATCACGCGCACCTCCACGGCGCTCAGGTTCACGGCATTGAAGGGGATGATGAGCTGCTGCTTGTCGGGGAGGATGTTTCCCTTGAAGGGGAACTTGACGGCGGGCTTCTCTTCCTTTTCCCGGAACACCTTCACGTAGTCCTGGGTGAGCGTATTTCCGTTTTCGTCCTTCAGGCCCTTGTCCAGGGTGAGCGTGAGGTCTCCCTTCCGGTTTTCAAAGTGCACGCGCAGAAGGCTTCCCTGCACCTGGACATAGCTGCGGGCAGCGCCTTCCAGCTCTACCATGCCTTTGTCCCTGGCATTGGCGGGAGCCTCACTGAGCTCCACCTCGATACACGTCTCGGCCAGGGTGGCCTGCACAACGCGGAAGCTCTCTCCGTTGTCGGGCTCGGCCTCTTCCGGGACCGGCTCCGGGGACTTTCCCTTGACGGTGATGCCGTAGCTGAAGGTCTCGGGTGCGCCCGGAATGAGCTTTCCCAGCGCAAACTTCACCTGGTACACCAGGCCTTCCCTGAGGGCACCATCGGCCGGAATGAAACTCACGGACTGGCTGCCGTCCCACCTGACCTCGCCCTTGACGACGGGTTTGATGGTGAAGAGCCCTTCCGTGGGAGTAGCGGTGGCATTCTCCGCAAGGTCTATCCTCAGCGGGGTATCGGCGGTGATGATGCCACCGGTATACGCCTTGATGTAGGGAGCAAAATCCTGTGCCGACGGTTCCTGTGCCGTCTTCTTGGGTCCGCAGGCGGCCACGAGCATTGCTGCGGCCAGCACGAAAATCCGAGCGTGATTTGTAAACATTTGGTTATGTGGTTTTTATGGAATTTCTCCCCCTCGTTTCGACGGGGGAGAAATTTTGTAGAATGTTGACAATGAACTTATTGCGCATCACGGTAGGAGAGGAAGCCTTCACGGAAGCGTTCCAGTCCGTCCAGGAGCCGTGTGCGGGGACATGCTATGTTGAGGCGTTCGAATCCTTCGCCGGCAGCGCCGTAAATGGTGCCGGTAGAAAGGACCAGGCCGTGTTTCTCCCGAAGGTGCGTGGCAAAGCGCTCGCTGAATCCTTCCATGGATTCTCCGCTGCGCCGTGCCGTTCGGCAGTCCAGCCACATGAGGTAGGTGCCTTCGAGCGGCAGTACGTTTACCTGGGGCAGTTCGTCTTCCAGGTAGCAGCTCACGGCGCGGGCGTTATGCCACAGGTAGGTGCGCAGTTCGTCCAGCCATGCGCCGCCTTTTCCGTAGGCGGCCTGGAGGGCTGCAACGCCGAATACGTTCACGTCACAGCATTCGTTGTCGTTGATGGCGCGGTCCATCCTGGCCAGGACGTCCGGGCTGGCCGCGTAGATGTTGGCAATCTGGATGCCGGCAACGTTCCATGCCTTGGTGGGGGAGATGCAGGAAACGGAGTTCTCCACATACTGCGCGGGCAGGGTGGCCCAGGGAGTGTAGTCGTGGCCGGGGTAGGTGAGTTCGCAGTGGATTTCATCGGCCACTACAAATACGTTGTTGCGCCGGCAGATTTCTCCCATCAGGAGCAGTTCCTCGCGGGTCCAGACGCGGCCGGCCGGGTTGTGAGGGTTGCACAGGAGGAACACCCTGGCTTCCTTGGTCTTGGCCTCGAAGTCGTCCCAGTCCACAATGTAGCGTGAGCCGTCATAGCGGAGCGGGTTCACCAGCTGCTCGCACTTGTTGTTGCGGATGGCCGGGAAAAAGGCGTTGTAGCAGGGCGTCTGCACCAGCACTTTGTCTCCGGGCACGGTCATGGCCTTGATGGCGGCGCTGTAAGCTGCGATGACACCGGTGGTGGGGACGATGGTATTGCGGCCGATTCCTTCCCAGCCGTGCCGCTCGCGGAACCACCGGCTCATCACTTCATAGTAGGAGTCCGGTACCAGTTCGTAGCCAAAGACACCGTGGTCCAGGCGTTTCTGGAGGGCCTCCCGGATTTCGGGGGCCACTTCAAAGTCCATGTCGGCCACCCACATGGGCAGCGTGCCGGGGTAGAGATCCCATTTTACGCTCTCGGAATTCCGGCGGTCGGGGCAGGAGTCAAAGTTGTACATTTTAGTCGATAATGCAGTTTCCGGGTGCTTTGATATTCTCGTCAAGGATGATTTCGCCGATGCTGTCGGCGTGGATGTGGCCGCTGCGGGGGTTCTTCACGCTCACTACATGGCCTTTCACGGTAGCCTGAACCGTGCTGTACTCAAAAGCGAGGTCTGCGTCGGGCTCGAAAGTGCAGTCTTCCAGAATGAGGTTTTCGCAGTAGCAGAGGGGCTGGCTTCCGCCAATGTGGCAGCGAACGAGCTTGAGGTTCTTCGCGTACCAGCCCAGGAACTCTCCCTGGATGCGGGAGTCGTAGACCGTTACGTTCTCGCTCTCCCAGAAGGCGTCCTTGGTATCGAGGTCGGAGTTACGGATGACTACGTTCTTGGAGTACTGGAAGGAGTAGTTGCCCTGCAGCTTGAAGTTATCCACCTCGATGTTGTCCGTGTGCATGAAGATGTAGTTGGCATTCACGGCCTCCACATTCTTGAGGGTTACTTTGTCGCAGTCCCAGAAAGTCTCCTGGGCGTCGGTGAACTTCACGTTTTCCAGGTAGGTGCCGGTAATGCGGCGGAACATCTTGGGCGCTTCGATGAGGGTGTCGTACATCTTGCAGTCCCGCGTGTACCACAGCGCGGCGCGGGCGCCTTCCCGGAAGATGCAGTTTTTGATGGTGAATCCGTCACACTCCCAGAACGGATACTTGCCCTTGAATTCACAATTTACGGCCTCGATGTCCTTCCCTTCCTTGAGGGAGGATTCACCGGGGCCGATGACTACGTTCTCAAGACGGAGACCGTCCTTTTTACAATATAAAGGCCTTTCGCCTTCAAAGTACTTATTACAAATCGTTTCCATATACTTGCAAAGGTAACAAAAATTACTAAAAAACGCGTGCACGCCGTATAGGATTGCCGCGTTTCCGCCGAATCGGCCTTCTCCGGTCCGTCCTCGTTTACCGCGTTGACACGGAATCGCCATTCTACGGCACTCTGACTGTCAACGCGGTCGCATTTTTGGCGTTTTTGGCCTCTTTCCGTGCCGCGTTGACGCCAAATCGGCCTTCTGTGCATTCTGCGTGTCGACGCGGTAGACGCCTCCTGCCTTGGTAGCTGCCGTCTGCCTCAGTGAGTGGCCCCTGCCTTGGTAACTGCCGCCACGGAAAGCAGGCACGCCCGTCGGGGGAACTCCGGTCGTTTCGCTCCCTCGGCCTCACCGCGTTGACCCGGAATCGTCATTCGGCGCGTTCTACGCGTCAACGTGGTCGCGTTTTGGGCGTTTTTGGCCGATTCCCGTGCCGCGTTGCCCCCGAATCGGCTTTCTGTGCATTCCGCGTGTCGACGCGGTAGGTGCCTCACTGCCGCCACGGAAAGGAAGTACGTGCACTGCAGCCTAGCCCATGGCGAGGCATCGGCGAATCTGCGCTTCGGGGAGGTGAAACTCGTGATAGAGTTGCCGGGCTATCCGCTGCTTTTGAGTGCCAGTCAGCTGGTAGATAGAGGTTACGCTGTAGCCTGGCAGGATATCTTTGTCTATGAGGCGGCATACGTCCATGTCCTGCAGGTGGGTTCGGCTGAAGTTGCGGCCGCTCTCATTCTTAAACAGTTGTGCAATGCTGCTCTCATATCCAGGTTCCAGCATATCCAGCGTGATGGGCTTGCCGGTGTGGTCGGTCTCCTGGCTTCGGGTCCACTCCTCGTCACTGAGCCGGTTCATCTGATAAAGGTAGTTGCGGGGAGTGCCGTAGAAGTGCTCGGCCCGACGGATTTCCATGAAGCTGCGCCGGACAAAAACACCCTCCTCATTCATCTGAAACTCGTCCGGGAATTCGGCGTGCCTGGGCAGGAAGGAGGCAATGTCGGCCCTGGAATAGTTTGCAGCTTTCTCTGACGATAGCCCGATATCCTCCACGAACAGTTCCCGTGCCGTACAGTACTTGTACCCCAATGCTGTAGCGGCCGCTTGATGATGCAGCCCATTGCGTAGGACATAGTTTTGCAGGACTACCTGATGATTCAATCCTTCCACCTTCAGAAGGAAAGTGAACTTTTCGCCAAACCGTCCCTTCCTGTCGTATTTGTGGTTGAAGTACTTGGTGTAAGACATGCGAAGGGTTGAGGCATACTCCATGGGCCTGCTGCTGAATATGTTCTGGTGAACGTGCGTGGACATCTCGGCCTCCACCAGAATCTCGCTGTCGCAGGCATAGGCCCGTAGCGCCATCAGATTCAGCATCATGCCATGGTCTTCCTCGTCCCGGAACAGGACCTCCTGATGCGAGGTAAAGCAAATATGATAAGACTCTTTCATGGCCCTAACATAGTAAAACCTGCTTCGGTGCGCAACAATCGGCTAAAAGAAAGTGCGGTTTTAGCCGGTCACGCGCAAGATTTTTATGTTTTAGCCGGAAAAGACGTCAGAAAAAAACTTTTTTGACCATATGGGCCGATGGCGCAGGTTATGTGCGGTGCCTTACCGTGTGGACGCAAGATTGCTCTTCCGCGGCCCTCTGGCTATCGGCCCTGATTTACCGCGTTGCCCCCGAATCGGCCTTCTGTGCATTCTGCGTGTCGACGCGGTAGGTGCCTCCTGCCTTGGTAACTGCTGCCATGGAAAGTAGGCACGCCCGCCGGGGAAACTCCGGTCGCTTCGCTCCCTCAGCCTCACCGCGTTGACCCGGAATCGCTATTCTGCGCGTTCTACGCGTCAACGTGGTCGCGTTTTGGGCGTTTTGGGCCGATTCCCTTGCCACGTTGACGCCAAATCGCCCTTCTGTGCATTCTACGTGTCAACGCGGTAGCGCGTAAACAAGAGACGGGCCCCTTCACGGAACCCGTCTCTTGTTTAGCGATTGGAATGCGAGATTACATCATGCCACCGGCGGGCATGGCGGGGGCGGCCGGAGCGGGTTCCGGGATGTCCACGATGCCGCATTCGGTGGTGAGGAACATGCCGGCTACGCTGGCAGCGTTCTCCAGGGCCACACGGGACACCTTGGTAGGGTCGATGACGCCGGCCTCGTACATGTTCACGTATTCGTCGGTGCGGGCGTTGTAACCGAAGTCACCCTTGCCCTCGCGGATCTTGTTGATGATCACGGAAGCTTCCACGCCGGCGTTGGCGGCAATCTGGCGCAGCGGCTCTTCGATGGCACGCTCGATGATGCGGATACCGGTGGTCTCGTCGTCGTTGTCTCCCTTGAGGTTCTTCAGGGCCTCGGCGGCACGGATGTAGGCAACACCGCCGCCCGGCAGGTAACCTTCTTCCACGGCAGCGCGGGTAGCGTTGAGGGCGTCGTCCACGCGGTCTTTCTTCTCTTTCATTTCCACCTCGGTGGTAGCACCTACATAGATGACAGCCACACCGCCGGCGAGTTTTCCGAGGCGCTCCTGGAGCTTCTCACGGTCGTAGTCGCTCTTGGTGGTCTCGATCTGGGCGCGGATCTGGTCGGCGCGGTCCTTGATATCGGCTGCGAGGCCTGCACCGCCCACGATGGTGGTGTTCTCCTTGGTGATGGTCACTTTCTCGGCCTTGCCCAGCATCTGGATGTTGGCGTTCTGGAGGGTGAAGCCGCGCTCCTCGGAGATGACGACGGCACCGGTGAGGGTGGCGATATCCTGCAGCATTTCCTTGCGGCGGTCACCGAAGCCGGGGGCCTTCACGGCGGCTACCTTGAGGGTGCCGCGGAGGCGGTTCACCACGAGGGTGGTGAGGGCCTGGCCTTCCACGTCCTCAGCAATGATGAGGAGGCTCTTGCCTTCGCGGGCCACGGGCTCCAGCACGGGCATGAGGTCTTCCATGTTGGCAATCTTCTTGTCGGTGAGGAGGATGTAGGCGTCGTCCAGGACAGCTTCCATCTTGTCACCGTTGGTCATGAAGTAAGGGGAGATGTAGCCGCGGTCAAACTGCATGCCTTCCACCACCTTCACTTCGGTCTCGGTCCCCTTGGCCTCTTCCACGGTGATGACACCGTCTTTCTTCACCTTGGCCATGGCGTCGGCGATGAGCTTGCCGATGTGGGCGTCGTTGTTGGCCGATACCGTACCCACCTGTTCTACCTTGGAGTAGTCCTCGCCCACGGGCTGGCTCTGCTCCTTGAGCTTGGCCACTACGGCGGCGACAGCCTTGTCAATGCCGCGCTTGAGGTCCATGGGGTTGGCACCGGCGGCCACGTTCTTGAGGCCCACGTTGATGATGGCCTGGGCCAGCACGGTTGCGGTGGTGGTACCGTCACCCGCCTGGTCGTTGGTCTTGGAGGCAACTTCCTTCACCATCTGGGCGCCCATGTTCTGGAACTGGTCTTCCAGCTCCACTTCCTTGGCTACGGTGACACCGTCCTTGGTGATCTGGGGAGCACCGAACTTCTTGGAGATGACCACGTTGCGGCCTTTCGGACCCAGCGTTACCTTAACTGCATTAGCCAGTGCGTCGGCGCCTTCCTTCATGGCGGCGCGGACGTCGGTATTGAATTTAATTTCCTTTGCCATAATTACAGAGTTGCCAAAATATCAGACTGCTTTACGATGAGGTACTTCTTGCCTTCCACGGTGACCTCGGTGCCGGCGTACTTGCCATAGAGAACGACATCGTTCACTTTCACCTCCATGGGCTCGTCCTTGGAGCCGGGACCCACGGCGACGATGACGCCCTGCTGGGGCTTTTCCTTGGCGTTATCCGGGATGTAGAGGCCCCCGGCGGTCATGGTCTCGGCCTCTTTGGGCTCGATGACCACTCTTGTTCCTAAAGGTTTCAGCATAATATTGTGTTTTTATATGTTTACAAAAAGCCGCCTCCAACTGCGGAAGCGGCTTAAAGAAATCAATTGGTGTGCCAATTCCTCGCCGACTGACAATTTGGCAGAGACGGAAAAATGCGTTATCTTTGCCTTATGAAAAAATCCTTTATATTAATGGTGTGTCTGCTTGCGGCCACACTGAGCCTGCAGGCGCAGTCCTACAAGCTGGTCCTTCCCGAGGGTATTCCGGCCGATGCCGCCAAGGTGCTTGAGCAGCGCTTTACCCAGATGCTCCAGGGGAGCGGAATTACGCTCGCCGATGACGGGGCTCCGCTCTCCGTGACCGCCAAGGTGACAAGCCGCGTAGAGACCCCCGGCTCCATGAGCCAGACGGCTCTTACCATCGACCTTGTTGCGAAGGCCGGTGATGTCGTTGCCACGTTCCCTATAAAAGGGGTGGGAGAGAGCGATGCCGATGCCTGGCTCAGGGCCGTGAAGCAGCTTCTTCCGCGCTCCAAAAATGCTCTTGAATTTGTTGAAAAGCTGAAATAGCTGTCTTTCAACGGTTTATAAAAAATTTTAAAAATTTCTTCAAAAATTTCTTCGGAAAAGTTTGCAGAATAAAAAAAAGGTAGTACCTTTGCAGTCCCGTTCGGAACACGAGCGGGTTTTTAATCGAAAAGATCTTTGAAAAGACTGAAAGGAAAGTACAAGCAAGTACCGGAAATTTGTAACAAATTTCAAGTAAACGAGCGTCAGTTTCTTTAGGAAACTAGAAGCGTCAGGAGCAAGCTAAGCATTATAAAAAATATACAATGAAGAGTTTGATCCTGGCTCAGGATGAACGCTAGCGGCAGGCTTAACACATGCAAGTCGAGGGGCAGCGCGGGGTAGCAATACTTTGGCGGCGACCGGCGAAAGGGTGAGTAACGCGTGAGCAACATGCCCGATAGTGGAGGATAGTCGATGGAAACGTCGTGTAATACTCCGTAACAACAGTTCCCGCATGAGAATTG